>ERZ827101.23-NODE-23-length-242943-cov-16.700722_pt1 | contig 242943 bp, 226 predicted proteins | sample MGYA00519869_ERZ827101 | MGnify/ENA primary metagenome ERZ827101 (study PRJEB31778, sample SAMEA3449256) | human gut metagenome | biome: human gut; feature: human-associated habitat; material: faeces | place: United Kingdom | collected 2010/2012 ...
AACCGCCTTTGGATAAACCTTTTTCTGCTCTTCCCACTGCACAACAAACTTGTCCACAATGGGGTAGACCATCTTTCCTGTCATTGTCGGTTTATCAATTCGATCAAAAACCTCGATGTAGACCAACTTTGCGCCCATCATTTTACCAATGTAGAAGAAAGGAACCGCAACTGCTGCACCGCAGGAAATAATTAAATCCGGCTTTTCCTTGTGAAGCACATTCCATGCAATCTTGGTGTTCTTAATAAGAGCCTTTAGACTCCGGTTTGTCGGATAATAACAAGGATACATTTTTTCACCTTCGAGTAGGCTTCTTGCATCCTCTTTATCAAACGTAACCCAAAAATGATCCTTGTCCTTCCAAAATGGCTTTAACATATAAAGGTGGGTTAAATGACCGCCCGATGAACCCACTAAACATACTTTCATAATTCAAACTCCTTCATTCCCAAAATATTTATGTGTACATCCATCCGGATGAAAATGCTTATTTATAAAGTGCGGTACAATACCCACATCTGTGTTCATCACACACTCTTCTAAGTCTTTTTCCTTACTGTCATACTCTTTCGGTGCAGCAATCACATTTTCTACTTTTCTCCGTTTTATCGAGTACACCTGTCTTGCTTTTGCAATCATCGAAGTGTTGTTTTATACTGTCAAACCCCGTCCATGCTCATATGCCATTTTTGCGAAGTGCCGGTTTATACACTCAAAGGGCGTAGGCGCGTATATGTTGTTGAAACTGTATATATCATCCACTTTCAACCATATCTCCGCCGTCACTATGAACAAATCATGCAGATTTTTCACTCTCGACACCCCGTCTTTATGTACCTATCATCTCCACGACAGGTCTACTCAACAGAAAAGTTGCGAAGTAGAAATCGCCATTTTTCCCGATATTTTCATGACTCAATAAACCGCAACAAAATAATCCTCATATTTACCGACGATAGTGTACTCAATAGAACTTTAGCAGAGTAGGTGATAAGCTCATGGATTTTTGATGAATTTATCATCTGCGCCACCATTTTTCTCATTCCACCCGTATCTGCCTTATCCTTCCCACTATGTGTTCCTCATCCACCGGCAAACTGTGTAAATATCACCCATTTTCACCTCATATATCAGGGCGTTTTGCAACGAATCTTCGGTATGTTGAGTGTGAAAATCGGGTTATTTTTGACTATGCTACGTTGCTTCTGTTTGTTGAGTAGACATTGGTTGGAGCCGCTATTACAACAAAATCCGCATCAGCATATGCAGCCTTAGCATCCAGCGTTGCTGTCAGATTCAGTTCTTTTTCTGCAAGGTATTTTTCAATATAATCATCCTGTGTGTTTCAGAATGGTATTTCACATCTTCATAAAACCTGTATCTCTATCACACACTCACCCGAATCTCCCCATCCTCTTTCTTCACATCAAAAACAAGCGGATGCTTCTTTCCCCACTCCGGATCTTCCTTGTCCTTCTCATTCCATTCTTTCCATTTCTGAATGAAACCATTGTGGATTAGGTTCTCCGCTGCGAGTCTTGCCTGCACCGCTTCGTCATAATTGTCAAAAAGACCAACATAATAGCGCTTTCCCTTGAATCCGATATCCACACGATATCGATTACAATTCTTCAACTGGAAAACGCCACGGAAACCACTCATATTATCTTTTCTGCTTTTTCTTTTTTCTAGTACTTCAACACAGGTTCCGTCTACGAGATGTCGTCTCTGCGCAATTTCCTGACGGTTCTTCTTTTGTAAACAACCGCAGCTATGATAATTACCATGCACAAGACCTGCTGCCGTCACATCAACTTCATTTCCGCAATCACAGACACAATGCCAATAAACGGAGCCCCGTTTATCCCTTTTTTCTGTCGCATATTTGGTTGTCAACATACCAAACTTTCTTCCTGACAGATCTGCTGGTCTTCTTCCCATAAGTCTCCACCCTTTTTGCATGAAATTTCGTAGAGTAGATTACTCTACGAAATACGCTTTTTCTTTAAATTGTTTCAAATCTTAGTATAATTATCATATATAGTCTACTCTTTTCAAACATTTCTGTCAATGTATATACGTTCATTTCATGAATTTATACAATCTCTTAGCAAAAAAAATCGAAAAACAGACACTTTCGTCATTTTAATCATCTTTTTTGAATGGATTTTTATCTATTCGCCGTCAAATTTATGGTCAATTGTCAGTCAATTTACAAGCTACCAGATCAGAAAATCAAAAATATTTATTTTAAATTATCTAAGTTGTTTCGTTCTTTTACAATCACATGTATTTAAAAATTAATCATAATTACAAATTTCACAGCATTTATTTACCGTCAATTTTTTGGTCAGACACCTGAAAGCCCTTGATTTCCAAGGCTTTCCGTAAAAATTTCGTAGAGTAATCTACTCCACGAAATACGCTTTCTTTTTCTATTCTGAACTTTTCTCTTTTTCCCCATACACCTCAAAGAAACTGCCCCGGATTATAAATACAATTATTCCCACATGGCTGACCAGCAAAGATTTTCTTATCTAATTGATCGATATATCTCCCTGCCTCTTTTTCTTCTCTTTGATCCCCCTCCAGAAGCCCCAGCGCAGCCTTCAGATTCCGAATATCCCGGATCATATCTTCCACATAATTTCCTCGTCCAACTAGTTTCAGATGGGTAATCCCTGCCGCCTCCAGCTGTGGCAACGAACACAGAGCACATCCACTCTTCCCACAGAGATATTGTTGCTCTTGTTGCTCTTCTATCTCCAATGTTCTTTTTATCGCTCGTTCCATACGCTCTTCCATCTCAGCATCTCCCCAGTAAGCTGTCCTGCACAGATAACCCATTTCGTCACAATGAAGGGAATTGCAGAATGCTCCTGTGAACTGACACAATTCGTTCAATGCAAAGGCCTCGAATTCCAGTCTTTCTGCATTTACAGCTTCTATCATCTGCCGCATCGATGCAACTGTATTTTTCCTGTGGAAAATGATCCGGTCGATTCCCATTTCCTGAAAAACTTTGATTGCCTCCCGGTTCATTTCTCCGACTTCACCGCTGAGATGGATCTTACAGGATATGCCTTTCTGTCTCAGGTACAAAATCAATGCCGGATCGGCAAGGATGAAGCTGTCGAATCCGATTTTCATACACTGTTTCACAATGTCTGCAATCTCTTCATATTGTTCCGGAATATAATAGAGAGAATTCATCGCGATATGTACCGGCTTTCTGTACTTCCTGATCATTGCTGAGAGGATCTCTAATTCACTGAAAGAACCGAGTTGCACATTATAAGCCAGCACTTCCCTGCGGTTCAGTGGAAGTACGGTTCCGTATTTTTTTGTCCAGTTATATGGCACATATCCGCAGAACAACTCGTCTGCTCCTGCCTGGACATATGGAATATATTCGTCTACAAAGCCAAATCCTGCAACGATTTTCATCCTTCGCTCTGCTTTTTCTTTTTCATTCTGTTTTCTTTTCTGTGTCTCCATTCTTCCATCATCCTTCTGTTTTTCACATTTCACAATAGATTGACCACAAGACGGTTCCATTTTATTCCGAGTTCTCTCTTCAACTGCTCCGGTTCGTCCAGTAGATGTTTATCCAATGCGAACAGACTGTTGTATTTTCCCTTCATATATAAATGCTTTGGATAGAAGAAGCTATGTTCCAGACACGGTGCCGGACATTCTTGTCTCTCCCTTTGTTTTCCACGTTCACCGTGTTCCAGTACAGCGCAAAGTGTACAATAGCTCGACGTATTTGTCTGATAGAACGGCACGTGTAGATGCTTCTGTATCTTTTGCGGTATTTCCTGTGTATAACCGCAGCTTTCCCACTCATAACAGCTGATTCCAAAGCTTTCTTCCAGATAGGTGCGATAAAATCCTGCATTCAGATTATTCTGTTCCAACAGCGTCTTATCTCCCATCTTGTAGAACATTCTTGGATCTTTCTTCCGCTTATTTAAGAGCGTCCCAAGACACGGGATCAGATGTTCTGTCCGCTTCACAAGATGTGCCAGTCCCCAATCATTGACTACAACCTCAAGTCGTTTCTTCTCCGCCCCGGAAGTCTCCTGTTGTTCACACCACTGATCCAGGCGTGTCAACAGCTGTTCTGTCTGTGCAATCCTGTCTTCCCGAATAAAGGAAAAGGCAACAGTCACTTCCATCCGTTCTTTATCTGCTTTCTCAAGAAGTGCAAAGAGCTGTTCTTCTTCCGGAAATAGATGTGGACAGAATTGATTGCCTAGATACAACCGGTCCGGTTGTCTTCCCAGGATCTGCGCATCTTCGATTCCATGCTGCTGCCAGTATTCTTTCATGAACCGTTCAATCGGTCTGGTCAGATATTGTTCGTATAGTTTCGGCTGATCCAGTTCTACCGCTAATTCTACCGGCAGATTTCGGAAGATCTCTGCATTCTGAAACCACTCTTTATTTTGTTCTGTTTCGCTCCTGAAATGTTCCTCTTCTTCCTGTGCGGGATAACCGGTCATTTCTTGCGCCAGATGTGCATCATCCTGTTCCAGCTTGAGCGAAATGTATCGGCTGTATTCGACACAGAGCTTCTGAAAGGCTTCTTTATAATCTTCCTGAACTGTGAAAATATCATAGGCTTGATAGAATTCTGTCTGTTCCCCGGCCTCTGTCTGAAAATGACGAATTTCAATCTCCCGATACTCTGCCTGATCCATCTGATAGAAGCAGATCTTGAATGCTTTCGGATAAATGTTCTCCTCTGCTTTCCCTCTCCTACAAAGCCGGATGCGGAATCCTTCGGATGAAATCTCTGTCAGGCGGACTTCTCTTTGCCTCTCTTCTATTGAATCTTCTGTCATAACTCCGGCCAGAAGACCATATGGAATCATCTGAATTCCTTTAATCCTTCGCTTTTTCATTTGCTTCCTCTCTCTTTTACAAAATCCTTGCTTGAACAAAGAATGTGCCTCGGCACATTCTTGCGCCTGCGGCGGTCGCTTGCGACACTTACATTATACGCCGCAGTGTGCATCCTAAGCGGAGCGTTTTTTATATATTAGGAAAGCACTTTCCTAATATATAAAAGATCGTGCTGTCAGCAGAACTCTCCGCCGACAGCACGATTCCTATACTTTTTACTTATATGATTCGATTAAATGTTCAGAAGATCACTGAATACTTTCAGGGCTCCGTCTGTCTCATGTGCAAGTACGCGTTTTGCAAGGACTTTACCGAGCTGAACACCTTCCTGATCGAAGCTATTTACATTCCACAGGAATCCCTGGAACATGATCTTGTTCTCAAAGTGAGCAAGCAGTGCTCCGAGAGATGCCGGTGTTAACTGCTCTCCGATAATGATGCTTGAAGGACGTCCTCCTTCGAAGTTCTTGTTGCGGTTCTCGTCTTCTTTACCACATGCAAATGCTACGATCTGAGCAGCTACGTTCGCGCAGAGTTTCTGCTGGCTTGTGCTGTCCTGGATCACAACATCTGTACCGATCTGGCTGTTCTTGAATCCTACGAACTGAAGCGGCACAATATCTGTTCCCTGGTGAAGAAGCTGATAGAAGGAGTGCTGTCCGTTTGTTCCAGGCTCTCCGAAGATAACCGGTCCTGTCACGTAATCAACCGGCTCACCAAAACGGTTTACGGATTTTCCGTTAGACTCCATATCCAGCTGCTGTAGATGTGCAGGGAAACGGCTCAGTGCCTGGGAGTATGGAAGTACTGCTGTGCTTGGGTATCCGAGTACATTTCTCTCATATACACCGATCAATGCATCGAGCATCTCCGGGTTCTCTTTGATATTCTTATTGAGGGACAGTTTATCCTCAGCTGCTGCTCCGTCAAGGAACTGTGCAAATACTTCCGGTCCGAATGCGAGGGAAAGTACTGCTCCGCCAACTGCTGATGTAGATGAGAAACGTCCTCCGATATAGTCATCCATGAAGAAGGCTGCAAGGTAATCATCACTCTTTGCAAGTGGTGAAGTCTCACTTGTTACTGCGATCATATGCTTAGATGCGTCAAGTCCTGCGTTCTTAAGAGCATCCTTAACAAAGGACTCATTTGTCAGAGTCTCAAGTGTTGTTCCTGACTTGGATACAAGTACGAAGATAGAGTGAGCAACATCTACAGAATTCAGAACTGCTGCCGCATCATCCGGGTCAACGTTGCTGATGAACTTTGCTTCCATCTTGAATGTATTATTCTTCTTTGCCCAGTTCTCAAGTGCAAGGTACATTGCGCGAGGACCGAGGTCACTTCCGCCGATACCGATCTGAACAACTGTTGTAAACTTCTCTCCGGCACCGTTTGTGATCTCACCTGCATGTACTTTGTTCGCAAACTCAGCAATCTTCTTCTGCTGCTCTACATAGAAAGTACGCTTGTCAACACCGTCAGCCTCAACAGCATCTCCGAGCTGTCCGCGTGTCATATGATGAAGTACGAGACGCTTCTCTCCTGTGTTCACAACTTCTCCGTTGTAAAGTGCTTCGAACTTCTCTGTCAGCTGTGCTTCTTCTGCCAGTTTCTCAAGAGCTGAGAGAACTGTGTCATCCACTTTCTTCGCTGCATAATTGTATGCTAATCCTTCTGCCATCGGAACGCTGTAGTTCTTCACACGCTCTGCTCCGTTCTCTCCGGCCATCACTGCTGCAAGGTCTACACTTTCTGTCTTCTCAAGTTCCTGATAAGAAGTAAGCTTATCTAAATTGTTCCAGGTAATCATCGTTGATTCCTCCTTCATAAAATAAAGTTCATATCCGGCTGTCGGGTTCAGTATCTTCTACCGGCAGACCATCCATTTCATAAAAAACTATTGTTAATTTCTCAACAATCAAGTTCATTATACAATCAATCCCGTGCAAATTCAACCCACAAACGATATTATCAGATTGCTGTCCGCACATCGTATAACCAGTAATAATATCAGAGCAGCTCCGCAAACAGACGTAAGATCAGCTGTCCGAGTCTTAAGCCCGCACTTCTTCCTTCTTTATACTGCTCGGTCACTTCTCTGCTTTCTCCCATCGTGCGGATCAGATCATCCCGGATCTCCAGCACTGCGTCGCAATCTGCCAGGAAGCATCCATTCTCAAAGTGATGGTACAGGCTGCGGTAATCGAGATTGATCGTTCCGCAGGTCGCCATTTTATCATCTGCCACACTCATCTTCGCATGACAGAATCCCGGTGTCCACTCATAGATACGGACTCCATGCTTAACCAGATTATGATAAAAGGAACGGGTCACACTGTAAACCATCTTCTTGTCCGGGATACCCGGTGTTATGATACGCACATCAACACCACGCTTTGCTGCCAGTGTGAGTGCATGTGTCATCTCGTCTGTAATAATCAGGTATGGAGTGATAAACCAGCAGTATTTCTCCGCTTTGTTCGCCATACTGATATATACTTCCTCGCCTACCTGCTCACCATCGAGCGGACTGTCTGCATATGGCTGGACATAACCACGCTGTTGTGCCTGGTATGCATAGTGGATCACATATTTCTCCGGTACAAGTTCTTTTGACTTTACATTTCCGGCTGCATTCCACATTTCCAGAAATGCTACTGTCATAGACTTGACTGCATCTCCTTCCATACGGATCCCGGTATCTTTCCAGATTCCATACGGATGTGTGATGTTGAAATACTCATTCGCCAGATTGTATCCACCTGTGTAAGCAACCTTTCCGTCAATCACAGTAATCTTCCGGTGATCGCGGTTGTTCAGGAACATATTCAGTCCCGGCAGAATCGGGTTAAATACACGGCATTTGATTCCTAAAGATTTCAGTTTTGTTGCAAAATCCATGTTCACGAACCAGATCGATCCCATATCATCATAGAAGATACGGACTTCTACGCCTGCTTTCACACGGTCTTCAAGTACCGTCTGGATCCGTTGCCATGCCTCTTCGTCTTCGATGGCATGATACTCCATAAAGATGAACTTTTCTGCCTTTGAAAGATCTTCCAGCTGTGCATCCAGCCCTTTGATCGCCTCATCATAATATGTAACATCTGTGTTCTGATAAACCGGATAACAAGAGTAATTCGTCAGATAAGAAGCGATTGCCCCCGCCTGCGGACTCTCTTTTTTCATCCATTCGAGAATCTGTCTGTTATCCGGAAGATATGGGAGCAGTTTTTTATCAATCTCTTCATATCTTGCCCGCATCTTTTTCGTGCTTCCGTTCAGACCTACGAGAAGATACAGACTCACACCAAGAATCGGGAATGCAAGCATCAGTATGATCCATGGCATTTTCATCGATGAAGTCTTATCCATGCTGTAAAGTCCAAGCACAAGAAAGATTGCCACGATTCTTGTTGCCCAGTCAATAATAGTTGCGTATTCACTTACCTTTGTGAACAGAAAGAGAAGGAAGACGATCTCCAGCAAGATAGATACTGCTGTGAAGATCAGCCTCTTTGTTCCGTTCTCTGTCTTTTTCTTTCCTTCGAATGTACTGCTGCTCAAATTTACATGCCCCTTTTCTCTTTTCCTTTTAATAATTGCTATTTTCTCTTTGCATAGAAAGGCGGAGAATCCGATCACTCAGATTCTCCTGACTCTTTTAATTAACACATACTATAACAGATATGGAAGGAAATTGAAACAAGTATTTTCTTTTTCCACTGTTTTTTTATTCATGTCTAAGTGCCTCGATTGGATTCATGTTCGCCGCTTTCACGGACGGGATCAATCCGAAGATAATACCGATCAGTGTGGAGAACAGCACTGCGATCACAATCGAAACTCCGCTGATTGCTACCGGAACTGCTGAGACTTTGGATATAATGTACGCAAGTGCGATTCCTCCAAGAACACCTATAATTCCTCCAAGCAGTGTCAGTACCGCTGCCTCTGTCAGGAACTGTGTCAGAATTCTGCGCTTTCTCGCTCCGAGTGCCTTCTTTAATCCAATCTCGCCGGTACGTTCTGTAACCGACACGAGCATGATGTTCATAACTCCGATTCCACCAACTAACAGGGAAATGCTGGCGATCCAGATCAGCTGCTGATTTGTCGAGTTACTGATCTCCTGGATCTGTGTTGCCTGTTCTAACAGATCTTCTCCTTTGTATTTCACGGTATCATCTGAAACTGTCAGCATAGCATTTAAAATATCTGCGGATTTCTCTCCTGCCGCTGTCATATCATCTGTACTTTTTGCACGCACGACCAGGTTCTGCGGTTCGTCATACTGGTAAATGACCGGCCATACTTGATCCGGAATAATAATCTTTCCGCTCTGGTCATCTGACATGTAGCGGTAGTAATCTTCCATTGAGTTGATCACCGGCTGGGACTCTGCTTTCTTTGCAACCATTCCAACGACAACAAAAGGCTCTCCCTTGATCTCGATCGTTCTTCCGATCACATCTGCATTGTCGAATAAACTTGCCGCTGTTGTCTTGTCTATCAAGGCTACTTTTCGTCCTTCGGAATAATCTTTGTCTGTTAATCCTCTTCCTTTGGTTACCTGATATCCGTAAACATCCAGATAATTTCTGTCAATTCCAAGAATCACGCTGTTACTTAATGACTTTGCGCCGCGGTAAACTGCGTCGTATTCATTTCTTGTATGATATAAAGACGCTGTCTCCACTTCCGGGAGTTCAACGACCTCCTGCAGTGTCTCGTCTGAGATCTCCGGCACTCCGTCCGGGAGTGACTGATACTGCAGATCGATCGGCCAGTCACCCTGATAGAGCTGTACATTTACCGCGTCATTTCCTGCACCGACCAGATTCTTCTTAATCTGTTCATTCGTTCCTTTGATCGTGGACACAATTGCTATAATGGAACCGATTCCTATGATGATTCCGAGCATTGTGAGCGCAGATCTTAATTTATGATTCCAGATTCCCTGAAACGCCAGTCTGATGTCTTCTAACATAATGGCACCTCACTCTCTTTCATTTTGATACTGTTCAGTCTTCTTAATAATAGTCGTACAGGGTATCTGCTTCCTGTGTCTTTGCGCCTTCTTTGACATCTCTGCCGTAAGGGAACGCGATCAGGTCGTCCATTGTGAGGCCGGAGGTGATCTCCAGTGAATTGTACATATTTTTGCCAACCTCTACATACTGTTTTGTTAATCTGCCGTTATCGCCCCGCTTGTAGACATAATAGCGGTTTCCTTCCTCGCGGACAAACATTTTTTCAAGATAGATCGATCCATCACTACCTGCTGCAATTCCATTCATCGACAGATTCACAGACTCACCATTCGAGAGATTTGCGTCTCCGTGGATCACGAGCGTGAACGGATAGAAGGACTGATTCTGGTTCTCTCCTGTGGAATAATCGCTTACCGGTGAGTTGCCAACACCTGTAACTGTCGCTTCGTAGGATTCTCCCGACTGCCAGGACATTACAGTCGCAGTCATTCCTTCTTTGATCTGATCAAGCATTGTCTCTCCGACTCTTCCGGTCACATAGAAACCTTCTTCTCCGACAACGCTGACAACTGGTTTGTTCTCATTCTTTGCAGACGCTTCGTCAGTCGCTTCTTTGACTACACCTTCTACCGTACTTTTGATCACGCCGTCCCCGACCTTTTTCTTCAGCTTTTTCAGTTCCAGTTCAGCGGATCTCCTGGAAAGATCCAAATCTTTGATCTTCTGCTCTTTCTCCTTGATTTGCTTCGTCACTTCTTCCTTTGACGGGAGGTCCGGGGTGTCTGGGATAACCGGATCTTCTGAAATATCCGGTTCCGGAGTTGGTTCTGGTTCCGGAGTTGGCTCTGGTTCCGGAGTTGGCTCTGGATTTGGAGTCGGCTCCGGGTCTGGAGTTGGTTGTGGATCCGGTATGACTACCTGTCCTGTTTTTCCATCGAGGATCCAACAGGATAAGAATTTTGTCGGCGCTTCTGCGTTATCTACTACATCAAAGGCACACACTTGACCCTCTTTTAATACTTTGAGCATAAACGGTGCATTTACGGCTGCCCCCGGTGCGCAAAGATAACGATACGGTTTTTCCATTGTTCCGTCTGCATCTTCTTTATTATAAGGAACAGAATCTAATGTGATCTCACCGTAAACCTCTTTTCCCTTTAATGCTTCAGGGAATGGACGCTCGACTGCGGAAGATGGTACATCGTCTTTTTTGTTATCGTCTTTGGATGTATCGTCTTTTGTATTATCATCTTTCGAAGCATCGTCTTTTGAAGTATCATCTTTTGTGTTGTCGTCTTTTGTCGTATCATCCTTCGAGGTATCACCATCCGGTTTTTTATTCTCATCCTCTTTTGATGTATTAAGAACGGTTGTCTTTACAGCACTCATCTTCTGTACGGTTGGCTGCTGTTCTCCATCTGCGCTTGTCTGCACGACGGATGCCACTGTATCTGCCTTCGCGGTCTTTGTCCCCTTGAGCTGGGTGATCTCTTTCTGCAGGTTCTGAATGTTCAGGTCAATCCCCTGAATCTGCATTTCTTTCATCTCAAGCTCCAGGGAAGAAAGTGTCGTGTCGTATGCCACAAGACGGTCTCCAACTTTCACCGTATCCCCGGCTTTCACGTAAACCTGTGTGATCGGCATAGTATCATCCACGTAAATGTCCTGCTTCTGGTTCGTTGTGACGGTTCCGTAACTTGCAATCCCGCTATCATCGTACCAGCCGCCGGAATTCACACTGCTGACAGGAGCTACTTTAACAGCCTTTCCGCTGTTCTTCACTGCGAAACCGATTCCAAGTGCAAGAACGATACAGCCTGCTGCCACAGGAATGCCGATCTTGATTATTTTCTTTTTATTCATCCACACTCTCCTCCGTTCCCGGAACTCCTTCCTGCATTGCATTCTCTTCTACAGGTTCTTCGTAACCGCCCTCGGCTCCTGACATATCTGAAGTACTGCCTGAAGTACTGCCTGATGTACCTGAATCGTTCTTCACAACAGCTGCACCTTTTTTGCACTCCTCGCTTGGCCATACAATGTAATCAGAAGCTTTCAGTCCGTCTACGATCTCACAGGTTCCCATATCTTCGTTCGTCTCTCCGAGTGTAACAGAACGCTTCTCCAGCTTGTCATTATCTCCTGCTACCCATACATATGGATGATCTGAATCTGCGTCTACAATGTAGTCACGCATCAGCCACATCTTGTCTGCTTCCAGTGAAGTACTTGTCTCGATATAGACATGCTGTCCGAGCATCAATCCATCCACTGTATCCAATGTGACATAGAATGGATACTTTGTTGCCTGATTATCGCTGTTCTCAGAACCATAACTCATAGAATCCTGGGAACTGTTCTCCGGCTTCTCTGTGTCTACGTTGTCTACTGTACCTGTCCAGATCTCATCTTCATTCACTCTGGAGCGGATCGTCACCTGTGTGCCCGGTGTCAGATCTCCGATGTTCTGCTCGCTGATCTTTCCTTTGATTCTGTATTTTCCTGTAGAAAGGATACTCATAAACGGTTTGGACTCTCCTGTAGAAGGGTCTGTTCCCTGCTGTTCGTTGATCTCCTGTACAATTCCGGCAACTGTAGAAGTTACTGTAGACTGTTCCAGGCTCTTCTGTGTACGGTTTACTTCCAGCTCTTTTACTTTATAATTGTACTCTTCCTGCTTGATCTCCATCTGAAGTTCCTGGATCTGTGTCGTATAGGACAGCTGTTCGCTGGCCGGCGCACTCTTCTTCTCCGTTGTAAGTGTCGCGATCTGTGAATTCAGGCTGCTGATATTGTTCGTGATCTTCTCAAGCTCCAGTTTTCCCTGATCTAATGTCATGGCAAGCTCTTCTGTATCGTATTCAAACAACTTTGTTCCAGGCTCTACTTCCTGCCCTTTTTCAACAAAGATCTGTTTTACCTTCTGGTTGTCTGCCAGTGTCAGTTTCAACGTATCCTGTGCTTCAACCACTCCTGTAAAACGGTTCTGTGTCCCAAGTCCTGTCCCTGTGATCATTCCGACGGAATCCGCATAAAGAACATTCTCTCCATCTGCTCCACCTCCACCTGTCAGATTCTTCACAAGAATCAGGGCGATCACTGCCACAAGGAAGATACCTCCGCCGATCAACATTCCTTTTTTCTGTTTTGTATCCAATCTTCTTTTTTCTTTCGGCTGACTGGAGCTCTGTGTGTCGGATGACTGCTTTCTGATTCCCCGCATCTTTTGCCCTCCTGCTTTGTTTTATTTTTACTTCTTTTTGTGCAAAAGATAAAATCTCCGGGACATCCGGTACAATCTGCACAAAATATTCTCTCATACCATCAGTATACAAGAAATGTGCCTAAAAAGACATTGATATTTTCTTAAGATTTTTTATCTTTTTTCTATAGCCGGCTCACAGACTCCTTCTGCTCCGGCAAGCAGAATCATCAGAAGCAGATCTCTCTGTGGTCCAAGCCATGCTTCTTTTGGCTCGTACCATTCCTGAAGGGTATGGATTCCGTCTTCTTCTCCACCTCTTCCAACAGTAATTGCCGGGATTCCCATACTAATCGGGATATTCGCATCCGTACTGCTCTCATACCGATACTCCGGTTCAAGCCCCAGCAGTTCTGCCGCCCGGAATGCTGCTTTCACGATTGCACAGTCCTTTGGCTGTGCCCCCGCCGGTCTCACACCGCGTCCTTCGATCTGCACTTTGATCTGCGGCTTTGAAGCATCCCATCTTGCATTTTCTTCTTCCACTGCCTGTTTGATCACTTTATGAAGTTCTTTGTCCAATCGGTTCAGCTCTTCTTCGCTGTCCGAACGGAGGTCTACCAGCATGGATGCAGAACCTGAAATTGTATTTACAGAAGTTCCTCCCTGGATTACGCCTACGTTAAATGTTGTCTTCGGCTCATTCGGGACCTGGAATTCTGCGATCTGTGCAATGGCTCGTCCCATTGCATGGATTGGATTGGGAATGCCAAAGTTCTGGAAACTGTGACCACCTCTTCCGGTAAATGTCACCTCATAACGGTGACTTCCTGTTGCCGTATAGATCACCCCGCCCGTATACTGGTTATCAATCGAGACAAATGCATCTACCTCTGGACATTCTTCTGAAGCTTTGTTGTCGTATCCGAACAGATACTTCACGCCCCTTAGATCTCCAAGTCCCTCTTCGCACACATTTGCACAGAAGATCAAGTCCCCTTTTGTGTGAAGATCTGCATGGATCATTGCTTTCGCCACTGCGATCATCTCTGCCACTGCATGTGTGTCATCGTTAATGCCAGGGCAATAATAACGATTCCCTTCTTTCCTTATCGACAGATCTGTCCCTTCCGGAAATACTGTGTCTGTGTGTGCTGCAAGCATTACACTTGGTCCCTCACCGGTTCCCGGCCAGATCCCAAGCACATTTCCAACAGCGTCAATCCTGACATCCCTAAGCCCGATCTCCCGGAACCGCTCCCGGATATACTCCGCTTTTTTCTCTTCCTTATAAGAAGGTGCCGGGATCTGACACATATTGAGCGTGTCCTGAGTCGTTGCCGGATCTTCTTCCTTTATATATTCCAATGCCTGTTTTATTTTTTCATTTTCAAGAATCATTTCCCTGTTTCCCTTCGTTCTGTGTACTTTGTATTTTGCTGTAATAAACACTTTTAGTATATCATATTTTCTTAATGATACCGTGATTTTGCGGATTTTCTATAACAGTAATTTTTTTATTGAACTTTTTCATTTATCGTGGTATACTCTGACTAAAGTTTTGAACTTTTAAATTGAACTTTTTAGAGATTTTCGTATTGAAGCAGATTTTAAATTGAACTTTATATTTTGTTAATACTTTATTAATGGGGTCTGACCACCGGAAGGATGACCCCAGAAAGGAGCTTTATGGAAACCTTTGCAGACAGATTAAAAGCCGCTATGAACGAGCAAGGCCTGAAGCAGGTTGATCTTGTTCGTCTTGCCCAGCAGAAAGGGATCAAGCTTGGGAAAAGTCATGTCAGCCAGTATGTCAGTGGGAAGACAATCCCGCGTACCGACATCTTACATTTTCTGGCAGATGCCCTGCAGGTTGATCCTGACTGGTTAAACAATAATAATGATAATGATTCCACACTGTCAGATGTTGATAAGATACAGACATCCGCAGATAATTCAGGAGGTATGAAAGTGAGAGAATTCAAGAAATCATCCAAGTTAAATAATGTATTATATGATGTGAGAGGTCCGGTTGTTGATGAGGCTGCCAGAATGGAAGAGATGGGAACTCATGTACTGAAGCTTAATATCGGAAATCCGGCTCCGTTTGGCTTCCGTACACCGGATGAGGTGATCTATGACATGAGCCGTCAGCTTTCTGACTGCGAAGGCTACTCTGCTTCTGCCGGTCTGTTCTCTGCACGAAAAGCGATCATGCAGTATGCCCAGTTAAAGCACCTGCCGAATGTAACGATGAGCGATATTTACACAGGAAATGGTGTCAGTGAACTGATCAATCTTACGATGTCTGCTCTTTTGGATACAGGGGATGAGATTCTTATCCCGTCTCCGGATTATCCGCTCTGGACAGCTTGTGCTACACTTGCCGGTGGAAAGCCTGTGCATTATATCTGTGATGAGCAGTCTGACTGGTATCCGGATATCGAGGATATGCGTAAGAAGATCAATGACCGTACAAAAGCGATCGTTATCATCAATCCAAACAATCCGACCGGTGCTCTTTATCCGAAGGAAGTACTGCAGCAGATTGTAGACCTCGCAAGAGAACACCAGCTGATCATCTTCTCTGATGAGATTTATGACCGTCTTGTTATGGATGGAAAAGAGCATGTTTCTATTGCTTCTCTCGCACCGGATCTGTTCTGCGTGACATTCAGCGGACTGTCCAAGTCCCATATGATCGCCGGATTCCGTATTGGATGGATGATCTTAAGTGGAAATAAAAATATTGCAAGAGACTATATCGAAGGAATCAAGATGCTTTCCAACATGCGTCTTTGCTCTAACGTTCCGGCGCAGTCCATTGTGCAGACAGCTCTCGGCGGACACCAGAGTGTAAATGATTATATTGTTCCGGGTGGACGTATTTACGAGCAGCGTGAATATGTTTACAAGGCTCTGACGGATATTCCGGGAATCAGCGCAGTAAAACCGCAGGCTGCATTTTATATGTTCCCGAAGATTGATACGAAGAAGTTCAATATTGTGAATGATGAGAAATTTGCTCTTGATCTGCTTCGTGACAAGAAGATCCTGATCGTTCAGGGAAGTGGATTTAACTGGCATCAGCCGGATCATTTCCGCGTGGTTTATCTGCCGCGTATTGAAGTGCTGAAAGAGGCGGTTGGTAAGATTGGGGAGTTCCTGCAGTATTATAGACAGTAGGAATTCAAAAAATGAGCTTTGGAAAGCCAAAACTTTCCAAAGCTCATTTTTTCAGATCGAGGGCGAAACCTAACTCTATCCAAGCAGTTCTCTTACCATCTCTGCATCGAATTCAACTTTCTCCACATGATTCACTTCAATCTGATACAGTGCATTCGCTGCGATGTGTTCTGCTGCCTGTTCCAGATCTCGGATTCCTGATGTATCGGAGTAAAGTTCAATCACTTCATTGAGTGCCTCATCTGTCATAATGCACTCTTCTGCCTTCAGGCTCATGCGTTTCAGCACCTTCGGAAGTGCGAATTTGGAGAAGATTACTTTCTTCTCTTCCGGTGTATAATCCGGGATATCAATGACAGCGAAACGGGACATGAGCGGTGCACTGATCTGATCCTTGTCATTCGCTGTAGCGATTGGATATACACCAACGGTAGGGATCATACACTCCATGTAATTGTCTGTAAATCCAAGGTTGTCCAGCAGTGTAAGTAAAACATCTGCCGGGTTTCCGTTTCCCTTTCCGGATGCTGCCTTATCGAGCTCATTAATAATGAATACCAGATTGGATTCCCCTGCCATGGAGAATGCTTCCATGATAATACCTGGCTTTGCATTCGAATAGATTCTTGAACTTCCTGTCAGCTGTTCCGGATCGTTAATGGAACTCATATCCAGTGTTGTCCAAGGAAGTTTAAGGATTCTTGCAACGGCATAAGCAATCTGGGATTTACCTGTTCCGGCCGGTCCGACAAGCAGAAGTCCGTACGCCGGAAGTGTGTGTGTACGGTTGATCTGAATGATCGTCTCTATGATTCTCTGCTTTACTTTCTCCATTCCATACAGCTCTTCATCCAGAATTCTTCTCGCTTCATCCGGATCGATTGCTTCAAAGTAATTGCTCTTCCACTGAATATTCATCATGATAGAAAGTGCTCTCTGTGCGTGACGGCGCTCTTCCTGAGAGACCTCGTGAGAACGTGCAACTGCAAGATTTCTTCTTGCCCACAGACGAATGTTATCCGGAAGTGTACGTCCTGCGCACGTCATAAAGTCTGTAATACTCTGAATACTTGTAAGCTTCATGTCATCTCCGGACTCTTCCTGCTCGTCATCACTGATCTCTTCTTTTGGCGCATCACTTGCAAACAGCCGCTCAATCATAAACTGAAGGAAGCCGTCCTCAGCAGATAATTTTGTTCCGCCTCCAAATGCGATCTCACGGATTCTGTAAACGGCATAACCATCCGGCTTATTTTCTCCAGAAAGACGTACATTAATGTGATTTTCTCCAAGCCATTTTAAAAGGCTGACAAAACGTGCATCCACTTTTAGGATATTTGCGCTGCATGTTCCGTCCTTTTCATCAAACTCAAATGCAGTCTGCTTATTCTGATTGGTAAATACACCGCAGGAATGATGATCCCACTTCCGGTTCTGATTATCCAGAACAAGAATCGGACACTCCGGTGTCGCATGGTCTTCATTGGAACAAAATGTTGTATAAGTACACTGAACTTCTTTCTTATCTTCCGGTGCACTGTTAAAGTCAAATACTGGCATACTTTCCTCTCCTCATGTTTTGTTTTCAGAAACATTACTATTCTACCACAAACTTTTTGAAAGAAAAAGGAAGAATATTATGCATATTCCGGGTTTATTTCTATCGAATATCTTAAGATATCCTAAAACTTGGCTACATTTCTTGTAACTTGTATCTTTTTATGCTACGATACTTTTCAGAAGGATCTTGTCAACTTCTGACATTTTTCGAACTAATTCATGCAAAGGAGAATCTTCTATGAAAATCTGTCCAAAATGTAATTCACTCTGCGAAGACAGTGCTTCTTTCTGTCAGGAATGTGGTGCTCCGCTTCCTGCTCCTAATGATAATGCTCATACACAGGAGAATCAAAAACAGCAGGAAAGCCAGTTCCAGCAGAATGCATATTACCAGAATGCATACCAGAACAACTATAATCAGAACAATTATTACCGGAACGGAGCAACTGCAGGCATTATGCCACGTAATCTTGTACTTGCAATTGTTTTTTCTTTTCTCACTTGCGGCATCTACAGTATCTACTGGATGATCAAGCTGAATGATGAGGTGAATCAGCTGGCCGGAGAGCCACAGGCAACAAGCGGAGGCATGGTATTCCTATTTTCTTTGATCACCTGTGGAATCTATGGTATTTACTGGGCTTATAAGATGGGAGAACGCTGTGACCGCATCAGAGGAATACAGGGGAATTCTTCTATTCTCTACCTGGTTCTCTCGATTTTAGGATTAGATATTGTATATTTCTGCTTATTGCAGGATATGATCAACAAAGAGGTATCTTAATGCAAAGAGGATACATAGAAATTCTTGTTACACACAAGTTTTCTATGCATCCTCTTTCTTCTACATTTCTATCACATCATACATGGAAACATCCACCGCCAATAAATTCTCTCAAAAGCGAATTCGTTGGCACATTGTCATTTCCGATTCCTACGAAATAATCCAGGAATTTCAACAACCGCTTTGCTTCAACATATTCCGGAGAGTCTTTGCTTACGCCAAGAAGCAACGGCTCCACATACTGTTTCAACACTGCCAGTTCATAGATCAGGGAAGAGTTAAACATCACATCTGCATATTCCTGATATGGGAAAATATTCTTTTCTTCTCCTCTTCTCACTGACGGCCACATTGAGATGGTCTTCGTCGCCGATGCCCCTCTTGTTCTTGCATCCCTGACAAGTCTTCGGATCAAACGTCCGTCCGTAGACGGAATCCGGTTATGCTCATCAATATTCAGCTGTGTTAATGCACTGATATAGATCCTGAATTTCCGGTCATCACATAACTGTTCTGTCAGCTTCGGATTCAGACAATGGATTCCTTCGATTACAAGGATATCATTTTCACCGAGTTTCTTTGGCTTTGTTTCAAAATTCCGCTTACCGGTCTTAAAGTCAAAAACCGGAAGATAGACTTCCTCGCCTGCCAGCAGATTGCTCATGTCCTCATTGAACTTTTCCACGTCGATTGCTTCAATGCATTCGAAATTATAATTTCCATCCTCGTCTTTCGGTGTTTTCTCCCGATCCACGAAATAATTATCTACAGAAATCGGATGTGGATGAAGCCCGTTCACTCTGAGCTGAATGGATAAGCGATGTGAAAATGTTGTCTTGCCGGAAGAGGAAGGTCCCGCGATCAGAACAAACTTTACCCCCGGGCGATCTGCGATCTGCTTTGCGATCTCTCCGATCTTGCGCTCCTGGAATGCCTCCTGCACAAGAACAATCTCTCGCATATCATCCTGCGTAATCATGTCATTGAGCGCACCGACGGTATCAATCCCCTGCTGGTCTCCCCATCTCACAGACTCACTGAGTACACGAAACAGCTTATCCTTTGGCACAAATAAAGGGACTTTCTCCGGTTCGTCTTTCAGCGGCATCTGAAGTACGATTCCGCCCTGATACAGATACAATGCAAAATACTTCAAATCTCCTGTATCCGGCATCATATAACCATAATAATAGTCACGGAATTCATTCATGGCATACAGATTCACGTGGGAACTTCTCCGATACCGGAACAGGCGTTCTTTATCAAACATTCCATATCGATGGAATAATTCCACTGCCTCTTCTGTATGGATCAACTCTTTTGTGATCGGAAGTCTCTGCTGTACAAGTTCATACATGCGTTCTTCAACTTTCCATTGGAATTCCATTCCCACATGATCGATTCCTTCCACCGTACAGTAAAATCCTGCACCGAGCGAAAAATGAATCCTTACCCGCACCTGCTGCGGACACTCATGGCCAATCACATCGTGTACTGCCTTAATAAAAAGAAAGCAGACACTTCTTCGATACGTGTCATACCCCGCCGTATCCTGTGTTGTAATAAATTGCAGCGTACAGTCTCCGGAAACCTGTTTTCTAAGTTCTTGCAGACGATGTCCATCCAGCATCACAAGTGCGATCTGATGTTTATACTCTTTCTGAAAATCCTTCGCGATCTCCTGATAAGACGTCCCCTTCTCATAAAGATACTCTTTTCCGCTTATCGTAACCTTACATTTCTGACTTTCCAACTCCTCAGCCACCTCCACTGTCTTTGTGAACTGCTTTCTTCCCACAGCTGCCCTGCTGAACATTATTATGCGTTCACTTCTGATTATATGATCTGGAATGGATGCTCGATTGGATCTGTAAGTACATCCAGCACCGGAAGCTTCTTCTCGAAGAACTGCTTCATATCTTCAATAAAAATATATTCTGTGCCATAATGTCCTGCATCAATCACTGCAAGTCCCTGCTCTACTGCATCAATTCCATCATGATGACCGATATCTCCTGTTACAAGAACATCTGCCCCCTTCTCAAGCGCAACTGCAATCGAGCTCTTTCCTGATCCCGGAGAAATTGCAAGACGGTGTACCTTCTTCTGCATATCTCCAAAAACCTTCAGGCTTCCAAGATCAAGTCTGTGTTTCACATAAACACAGCACTCTTCCAGTGTCATCTCTTTCTCCAGATTACCGATTCTTCCGATTCCTTCCGGATTTCCTTCTTCATCTGTATAGGTAACATCTAACACTTCCCCATTCTGAAGATCCATGATCTTTCCGGACAGTTCTGCCATACCAAGCACATCATAATTCGTATGCATTGCATAATAGGAAATGTCATTCTGAATCAGCTTCACAATTCTTCTTGTAATAAAATCTTCATCCGTCACTTTCTTTACTGCTGAGAATAAAAGCGGGTGATGTGTGATCAGCATGTCCGCACCTTCCTTGATCGCACGGTCGATCACAACATCTGTTGCATCCAGTGCCAGATAAATTCTGGACACCTCTTTCTCTGAACGTCCTGCAAGCAGTCCTACATTGTCAAATCCCAAAGCTGCTGTTCGCGGGAATGTTGCCTCTATTACCTGTATAATCTCTTTACACTGCATAATATTTCATCCCTTTCTCTGCTTCTACAAGTTCCTGTTCCAATTCTTCTTTTCTCTGACGGATCCGGTCAGAATCTTTCGCTTTCAATCCTTCTAAAATACTTTGATAAATGCGTATCTCTCTTTCCAGATACTCTCTGAGTACCGGATGTTGTTTCTCCAGCAAAAGCTTTCCATATTTTAACTGAACCGTATCCCAGCACTTTACTTCTGTATCTTTGCCTGCTGTCTCAGCCACCGGTGGTCTTACCTTCATCATAGGATAATATTTTCCATCTTCACAGACCATATCTTCTTCCAGAAATTCATATCCCTTCTCAAGAAGAAATGCCCGCACTTTCTCAATCTCTGACTGTGGCTGAAGGATACACTCCTCAAGCTTTCGCACCACTTCCTCTCCTTCTGTCAGGATCCGGATCACAAGTCCTCCGCCCATTCCTGCGATGACCGCAGACCGGACTTCTCCCGGCTGTAATGCCTGAAATCCATTGGAAAGTCTCGTCTCTATCTCTGCTTCAAGTCCATTCTCGCGGATATGTTCCTCTGCTCGCTGCAGTGGTCCTTCATTGACATCAAGTGCAACTGCTTCTGCAATCTTCTTCTGCTGTATCAGACAAATCGGAATATATGCATGATCCGTTCCAATGTCCGCTAATTTATAATCGGCGGTCACAAGATCTGCGACCGCCTGTAATCTTTTCGATAATTCCATCATTAATCCAGATAATCCCTCAGTTTTCTGCTTCTGCTTGGGTGACGGAGCTTACGGAGTGCTTTCGCCTCAATCTGACGGATACGCTCTCTTGTTACATCAAACTCTCGTCCAACCTCTTCAAGTGTACGTGCTCTTCCGTCATTCATTCCGAAACGAAGACGGAGGACTTTCTGCTCTCTCTCTGTCAATGTATCCAGTACTTCATCCAGCTGCTCTTTCAGAAGTGTCTGTGCAGCTGCCTCTGCCGGAACCGGTACATTATCATCCTGGATAAAGTCTCCAAGGTGGCTGTCTTCCTCTTCACCGATCGGTGTCTCAAGAGAAACCGGTTCCTGTGAAATCTTCAGGATCTCACGTACACGTTCTACCGGCATATCCATCTCCTTGGCAATCTCTTCCGGAAGCGGTTCTCTTCCCAGTTCCTGAAGAAGCTGTCTGGATACACGGATCAGCTTGTTAATCGTCTCAACCATATGAACCGGGATACGGATTGTTCTTGCCTGATCCGCAATCGCTCTTGTGATTGCCTGACGGATCCACCATGTAGCATAAGTACTGAACTTATATCCCTTATGATAATCAAACTTTTCAACTGCTTTGATCAGACCAAGGTTACCCTCCTGGATCAGATCAAGGAATAACATACCTCTTCCAACATATCTCTTTGCAATGCTGACTACAAGTCTTAAGTTCGCTTCTGCAAGCTCTTTCTTGGCTTCCTCATCGCCTTCTTCCATTCTCTGTGCAAGCTCAATCTCACGTTCTGCACTCAGAAGAGGTACCTTACCGATCTCTTTTAAATACATACGGACCGGATCTTCAATACTCACGCCTTCCGGAACTGACAGGTCGATATTCTCCATATCCACGTCGTCTTCCTCAGATATGATAATGTCATCCAGATCTACATCCACCTCATCCGGTGTATCTCCGCTAATGCGCAGCACATCAATGTTATTTGCCTCAAGATAATCAAATACCTTCTCCATCTGATCTGCATTGAGTTCCATATCATTGAAAAAATCATTGATCTCCTGGACATCCAGTATGCTCTTTTTCTTTTTACCAAGTGCAACCAGGTCTTTCAATCTATCAAGAAATTTCTGTGTAATATCGTCCATGTGTTCTTCCTTCCTTCGCTGCGCGCATCCGCAGCCTGTCTTGTTTTATTTTATCCTTATTGAATTGTAATATTCAAATTCTTCAGGTTCTCCAGCTTCCGTTTTTCTTCCATCAAATGCTGTAACCCACGCATATCTGTCGGGTCGAGATTCATTGTCTGATGCTCAATGCTATAACTCTTCACCCGCAGGATTGTCTCTTGTAAAGCCTGTTCTCTTTCTTCCTTTGTCTTCAGCTCTTTGATTCTTGTGTTAAACAAAGAGGCTGCTTCTCTGTGATCTTCTTCCTCTGTGAAATGATTCAGGATCTTCGCAGGATTCAAGGCTCCCTGCTTTCTCTGCTCATATAAAAGTTCTGCAACCGTCCGATACAGACTTTCTGTAAAATCACCCGGGCTTATGTACTGACTGATCTGATCAAAGAGCCTGTCATCATCGATCATCCAGGTCAACAATGCTTTCTGTGAAGTAAGGATTCCGTCTTCCTTTTGCTTCTTCTCAGATCCCTCTGCCCGTTTCGGCCTTGCGACCGGTCTCGCCATTCCGGCATTCACAGCCATCTTTGCGACCATCTTCTCCAGACTTTCCCGGCTGACCCGGTATGCTGTTGCAACAGCTTCAATATAGTTGTTACGCTCCAGCTCATCTTCGAATTCAAGCAGTCTCCTCGACACTTCCTTGAAGAAATCCGTCTTGCCTTCCGGAGAATTCATATCATATTGTTTCTCCAACATCTCCAGGCTGAACATGAATCCATTACGCGCCGCATGGATCCGCTTCTCATACTCTTCTGCTCCAAGGTTCTTAATGAATTCATCCGGATCTTTATATGGATCCATCCTTACAACTTTAGCAGAAATCCCGGCCTCCCGCAAGATCGGCACTGCGCGAAGCGCTGCTCTTGTACCGGCTTCATCACTGTCATAAGTCAGATAAACTTCCTGGACATAACGCTTGATCAAAGCTGCATGCCCTGCTGTCAATGCAGTTCCCAGTGAAGCTACCGCATTCGTAAATCCGGACTGATGGAGAGAGATCACATCCATATATCCTTCACAAAGAAGAAAGTATGGCTTTCTTGATGTTCTGGCACGGTTCAGACCATAAAGATTCCGGCTCTTATCAAAAACGACTGTCTCCGGTGAATTCAGATATTTCGGTTTCCCATCTCCCATCACACGGCCACCAAATCCGATCACACGGTTATTGACATCCATAATTGGAAACATCACACGATTCCAAAACTTGTCGTACACACCCTGACGTTCATCCGTGTTGATCAGTCCGGCCTGTCGAATCAGGTCTTCACTGTATCCCTTCTCTCTCAGATACTTATACAGATCATCACTGTATTTGTTCGAAAATCCCAGTCCAAACGCTGTGATCGTCTCATCTGAGAGTTCACGGTTCTTAAGATAACTGTAGGCCTGACTTCCACGCTCTGACTTCAACTGTACGTAGAAATACTTTGCAGCCAGCTTATTCATCTCAAGAATCGTAGACTTTAAATCTGCTTTTTCCTTCGCTTCTTTCGAGTATTCCATCTCCGGAAGTTCGATTCCTGCTCTGTCCGCAAGAAACTTCACTGCTTCTACAAAAGAAAAATTCTCATATTCCATAAGAAATGTAAAAACATTCCCTCCTGCCCCACATCCAAAGCAGTAATACATCTGCTTCTGTCTGCTCACAGAAAAAGACGGTGATTTCTCATTATGGAACGGACATAATCCAAAATAAGAGCTGCCTTTCTTCTGCAGCCGGACATATCCGGAAATCACATCTACAATATCATTCCTTGATCTTACTTCTTCTATCAGTTCTTCTGAGTAGTACATGAGTGCCTCCGCTTAATGTTTAAAGAATACTCTATTATATATATTCGACAAAACTCTTCTCTTTCCTTTTTATTTTTTTAATTTTCTTCTTTTTTTCTTTTTCAATATTATTTTCCAAGCAGAACGGTTTTATATATTAGGAAAGCTCTTTTCTAAATGTAAAAAGACCAAGAATACTTTGTTCTGTACTCTTGGTCTTATCTTACTGCGGAAGATGGGACTTGAACCCACACGATCGCATTGATCACAAGATCCTTAGTCTTGCTCGTCTGCCAGTTCCGACACTTCCGCATTCTGAAATATTTTTTGAAATGATGCGGAAGATGGGACTTGAACCCACACGATCGCATTGATCACAAGATCCTTAGTCTTGCTCGTCTGCCAGTTCCGACACTTCCGCATTCTGAAATATTTTTTGAAATGATGCGGAAGATGGGACTTGAACCCACACGATCGCATTGATCACAAGATCCTTAGTCTTGCTCGTCTGCCAGTTCCGACACTTCCGCATATCATCATTTTACCGTGGTCATCTGCGTTACCGCCTTGCCACAACGACTATAATACACGTTGCGGCATTAAATGTCAACAGTTTTTTTAATTTTTTTAAAAATTTATTTTTTATATACAATTAATACAATAAGAAAACCCGGTCTTCCGAAGAAAACCGGGCGAAAATACAAGCTCAAATTAAGCAAGTTTCTCTTTTGCTACTGCTGCGAGTGCTGCGAATCCTTCTCTATCGCTTACTGCAAGCTCTGCAAGCATCTTTCTGTTCATGTCAACGTTAGCCAGTTTAAGACCATACATGAATTTGCTGTAAGAAAGTCCATTCATTCTTGCAGCTGCGTTAATACGAGCGATCCAAAGCTGTCTCATCTGACGCTTACGCTGTTTTCTTCCTGCGTAAGAAGATGTGAGTGCTCTCATTACAGACTGTTTTGCAACTCTGTACTGTTTGGAACGAGCTCCTCTGTATCCTTTAGCCAGTTTCAGTGTTCTGTTATGTTTCTTCTTAGCGTTCATTCCGCCTTTGATTCTTGCCATTTCCTAATCTCCTCCTTAATCTACTTCCAAATCTTACAGATATGGTAAAACCTTCTTCATGTTCTTTACATTTGTTGCATCTGTAATAGTTGCCTGTCTCAGATTTCTCTTTCTCTTTGTAGACTTCTTTGTTAAGATATGGCTCTTGTAAGCTTTATTTCTTTTCAGCTTTCCTGTACCTGTTACTTTGAAGCGCTTTGCTGCCGCTCTATTTGTTTTGATTTTTGGCATGATAATTTCCTCCTTTATTGTGCTGCCTTACAGGATCTTCATCCCGGATCATATTGTCTTAACGTTTTTCAGCTAAAACCATACTCATATTTCTGCCTTCCAGTTTTGCTGCCTTTTCTACTGTAGCAACATCTTCCAGCTGCTTTGCAAAATCATCAAGGATATGCTTGCTCTGCTGTACGTGAGCCATCTCACGACCTCTGAAACGCAGTGTCACCTTAACCTTATTTCCCTTGGAAATGAACTTCTTAGCATTGTTCACTTTGGTATTCAGGTCATTCGTATCAATGTTCGGTGATAAACGCACTTCTTTGATTTCAACAGTTTTCTGTTTCTTCTTGGCTTCTTTCTCTTTACGAGTCTGCTCGTATTTGTACTTGCCATAGTCAATGATCTTACATACCGGTGGCTTTGCTCCCGGTGCAATCTTCACCAGATCAAGCTCTGCTTCCTGTGCAAGCTTCATTGCATCTCTGGATGACATGATGCCTAACTGTTCCCCATCCGCGCTGATCAATCTTACTTCTTTATCTCTGATCTGCTCGTTAATCATTAAATCGCTAATTGTCGTATACCTCCGTCAAATGAATTCCTTCAGGTTTCCTATGCGAAACACAAAAAAACGAGTGAATATCATATCCACCCGACAAATGTAATAACTCCAACAGGAGCTCCTTATTATCGATATCGGACCATCAGTCACTCAATTGTGCTGCGGTGAGAGTGGATACTCTACTTTGTTTTTTGCTTAACGCAACATCTAATTTACCATATCCACTCTTTCCTGTCAACACTTTAAATGCATTTTCTTTTGTTTTTTTATTTTTTTCGAAATTTATCTTTCATTTCCCATGCAGAATACGGCAACAACACCAGGTCCTGTATGACTTCCGATCACTGTTCCGATATTATTGATCAGAATATTCTCTATTCCCATCTTCTCTCTGACACGTCCGGCAACATACTCTGCATCTTTCAGGCAATCTCCGTGCGTGATCATTATGATCTCATTCTCCCAGCCTTTCGACTGTTCTACTGCCATATCAACAATTTTATTCAGAGACTTCTTGCGACCTCGTTCTTTCGCAATCACCTGAAGTTTTCCATTGTTATCCATATGTATGATTGGTTTCACTTGCACGAGTGTCCCCAAAACTGCTGCCGCTTTGGAAATACGTCCACCTCTCTGCAGATGATTCAGATCATCCACCGTAACATTATGGCAAACGTGAAGCTTGTTCTCTTCTGCCCACTTTGCAATCTCATCAATCGTCTTGCCTTCTTCTTTCAACTTAAGAGCATAGTACAAAAGCAAGCCCTCTCCCAGGCAGGCGCAAAGTGTATCGATCACGATAATCTTTGCTTCCGGATAATCCTCCGCCAGTTCTTCCGCCGCGATTCGCATACTATTGCATGTTCCGCTTAATCCGGAAGAGAATCCAAGATGAAGTACATCTTTTCCTTCCTTCACAAACGGTTCAAGCATCTCGCGTGCTTCCTCCGGATTGATCTGAGAAGTCACAGACATATGGCCTTCTCTTAATTTCTGAAAGAACTCTTTTGCTGTCAATCCTGACATATCTGTGTAAGTTTCTCCATCAATCGTATATTTCAACGGAAGAACCGGAACATGTCTCTCTTCCAGCCATTCCTTCGGTAAGTCTACAGTACTGTTCACGGTAATAATGAACTCTCTCATGTCAATAACCTCCTGCTCTCTTTCTTCCGGAAACGCCACTACCTTCCATATAGCAGACATGTATTTCCCGGATAAGCAATATTTTCTATATCATACCATCTTTTATAATAAAGAGCAAAGATATTTTAACAAAATTAAGATTTTGTCAGTTAAGTTTTACATTTAGATAATTTCTTCCTGAAAGTGTTTTATTAAACACGAGGAAACATAATACCAAAATACATCCCGCAACAAATCCATACAGATTAAATACTGCAGTCAGTACAAGAAGCATCAGTCTCATAAATTTTAATGCATATCCAAGTTCAAAATTCGGCTGTGTATAATTTGCCACTGCCACAAATGCCATATATAGCATTACTTCTGAATTGAACCAACCGGATTCTACCGAAAATTCTCCCATCACAATACCGGCGATCACACTCAACGGAGTACTGAGCATCGTTGGCGTATTCATCGCAGCCAGCCGTAAACCGTCAATTGACAGTTCAAGCAGAAGAAACTGCCAGATCAATGGAAGATTGATCTGATCACGCACCATTACAAATGAAAAAACGTCCGGTAGCCACTGCGGATTCTGCATATATAATAAATACAATGGTGTAAAAAACACTGTTGCAATTGTGATCAGGGTTCTGGAAATCTTCAGATACATCCCGGTCAACGTCGGAAAATAATAATCATTTGCCTCTTCTATCATATCCAAAATGGACGTTGGAAGTATCATTGCCGACGGCGCGTTATCTACCAGAATCACAACCTTTCCTTCCAAAAGACAGGCTGCTGCCGTATCCGGTCTCTCTGTAAATTTGAACTTTGGGAAAGGATTGAACCATTTTCTCTTGAAAAGTGCTTCTGCAAGACTCTGCTGATTCATTCTCAGGTCATCTACCTCAAGTTTCTCAATCCTTGATTTTATACTATTTAAGAGTTCTTCATCTACACGGTCTGACATATAGCAGACTGCTATGTCCGTTCTGGAACTCTGACCAGCTTCTGTCATTTCCATAATCAGATGTGGATCTCTGATCCTTCTTCGCATCAGTGCCGTATTAAATACAATTGTTTCTACAAAACCATCTCTGGAACCGCGAAGCGATTTATCCTTATCCGGCTCGTCTACACTGCGGGCAGGATAACTTCTACAGTCCATACACAGTGCTGCATCATAACCATCTACAAAAAACACCGCTGTGCCGGAGAGCACATTTCTCAGAATATCATCAAAACATTTCAGCACATCCACTTCTACATAAGGAATCTTCTGTTTTGAAAAAGTTTCCGCATCCTGTGGAAGATCTTCTGCTGTAATAGAAAGAAAAGAATCCATAATCTTTAACATTGCTTCATCTTTTATAAATCCATCAATGTAGTAGAATACCGATTCTTTTCCACCGATCTCCATCTCCCGGCGGATAATGTCAAAGCTTTTCTCCACCGGAAGGGTCTGATCCATGTATTGAATATTTTCTTTAAAAGAACAACCGACTTCTTTTTTAATCTTTCTGATCATAAAACCTAACCCTCTTTTTCTGCCTCTTATTTGCCTTGGCTTCACTGAGTTTAGGTTTCCCTTTTTCTTACAAATTATTCTGTCAGCCTTTTATTTCTTTTTTGTCGTACTTCCAAATCCACCATTTCTTACTTCTGTCACGTTATCATCTAATGTAATTCCGTACTGCACGAAGATTCCCTGCATGAACCCATCTCCTGCTTCTACTTCTACGGTTTTTCCTTCATTAGAATCATTTGTGATCTTTGCAAAGATCTGTCCTTCATTATCGGAATAATAATAATCACTGTCGATAATTCCTACTGTATTATTCAGCTGCAGTCTGTACTTGAATCCCAGACCACTTCTCGGATAACACTTCAGTACCCAGTCCTGTTCCATCCATACACGGACTCCTGTTGGAATCTTGACGGTTTCTCCCGGTTTCAGTGTGATTTTCACCGGTGCAAAGAAGTCATATCCTGCACTTCCGGCTGTCGCTCTTCCCGGCAGTTTTAAAGACTCGTAGATTGCTTCCATCTCTTTTTCTTCCGCTGTCTCAAATGTGTCTTTCCACCCTTCAAAAAACTTTTCTTTACTCACTTTTTCAAATCTTGCAATTCGATTCATCTCTGTTAATAACCTCCAATTTATTTTCACATTTTGTAACTGTTCAGAGCCAAGCAAAATTTCAAAAAAGAGGTAAAATGCTTGCATTTTTAAGACTGTTTTTGAAATTTTATTTGGCGGATACGCCACACCTTCAAAATGCGTAGCATTTTGAAGGTTGGCTCTGAACAGTTACCACATTTTTATCTGTCTTCTTATCTCGTATACAGGAAGTTTATTCTTTCCTGCCCGCAAGCACTGTAATTCATTATTATAAAATACTTGAAAGTAAAAAACAAGTTGGTGAAATAATTCTCTTGAGATATTCTGTGTTTAGAGTATAATAGATTCTATAGACACGAAACAGAAGGTGAGAGTATGCGAACAATGGACTTTACTACAGAACAGCCGGATTGCTGCTCTGTCGGTGATTATTTGGAGATTGTCGAACATGAGCTTCCCACTTCCTATTGGTATATGCTCGAGCATGCCTACGGCGCAAGCACGAATTTCAAGAACCGGGAACGCTTGAAGACCCGCAAAGGCAAAGTCATTAAGATCTGGAAGGACGACAGATTCAACTATATCACCCTGGAATTTGATGAAGAGGATGTGAAATGATGTACAATAAAGATGATGTTATCTATATTCTTGAGAACAACACAACAATCCGTAAAGGAAAGATTGCACGCAAGCAGGGGGAGAACTATATCATTCAGCTGATCGGCTCCTGCGGCGCACTGACACTGCCGGAAGATCAGCTATTTGAATCTGAAGAAGCTGCTGAAAAGAGCCGACAGCAGATCAAGCTGAACAGCGCGAATGTACAGAATGATTTCATATCTGTAAAACCGGATCCTTTCGACAACTGGATTGGGCGATAGGAATTGATTTCAGAGTTGTTGAGGATATTCGTAATCGGCAACAGGATATAGAAAAAGCACTTTCGGAGGAATAGTATCTTCCGAAGGTGCTTTTTTGTTTTTTCTTATCGTTATACTAAAACTCTCTAATCCAAACCTTTAGAACGGTGTTCCATACAGATCATAAGGTGTCACCTGATATACATAATAATTCAACCAGTTCGTATATAGGTTATTGCAATGCGCTCTCCAAGTCAGCATTGGTTTCTTCTCTGGATCGTCGTTCGGATAATAATTCTCCGGAATCTGTGGATTCAATCCTTTTCCCAGATCTCTCTTATACTCGGAATCCAGTGTCATTCTATCGTACTCCGGATGTCCCATTACAAAGATCTGACGTCCATCCTGCGCCATGCAAAGATAAACTCCTGCTTCTTCCGAATCTGCAAGAATTGTAATTCTGTCATCTTTTTCCAATAGATCTTGCGGAACTTCTGTATGTCTGGAATGCGGTGCCAGAAACTTATCATCAAATCCTCTGACAATCGGAATCTTTCTGTTCCTTACATGGTGCCAGAACAAACCTGAACGTTTTTCCGGAAGTTGTACCTTATCAATTCCATAATGATAATAAATACCAGCCTGTGCTCCCCAGCAAAGATGAAGTGTAGACACAACATTTGTCTTTGTCCACTCCATAATACGTTTCAGTTCTTCCCAATAATCTACATCTTCAAACGGCATCTGTTCTACAGGTGCGCCCGTGATAATAAATCCGTCAAACTTTTTATCCTTGATATCATCAAAAGCTTCATAGAACTTATAAATGTGACTTGTTGATGTATTCTTTGATACATGACTTGTCACTCTTACGAAAGTAACATCCACCTGCAGCGGAGAGTTTGAAAGTGCTCTCAGAATCTGAAGTTCTGTATCTTCCTTAAGTGGCATCAGATTCAGAAGTCCGATACTGATCGGACGGATATCCTGATGTGCCGCACGCAGCTCATCCATCACAAAGATGTTCTCTTGTTCCAATATTTCTTTTACCGGCAAATCATTTTGTACTCGAATCGGCATTGTCCTTATCTCCCTTTTCTTCTTGTATTTCTTTTATCTCTTCCTGTTTTTCTTTCTGTATATAAATTCCTTCGGAATCTACATATCCGTTCTTCCCATAGCACTCTGTATCTGTTGGAAGTTCTTTTTTCTTCAGGATAGAATTAACCAGCATATTTACAATATAATAAATCACCGCAAATGTCGGTACACCAAAAAGCATTCCCGGAATACCAAATAATCCCCCTGCGATCAGGATTGAGAAAACAACCCAGAATGAGGAAAGTCCTGTCGAATTTCCTAAAATCTTTGGTCCCAGCACATTTCCATCAAACTGCTGCAATGCAATAACAAAAATGATAAAATAGAGTCCTTTCAATGGATCTGCAAGCAAAATCAGAATTGCACTCGGAATTGCTCCGATATACGGTCCAAAGAATGGAATTACATTTGTCACTCCTACGATCACGCTGACCAGCATTGTATATGGCATATTCAGAATTGATAATCCTATAAAACAGATTACTCCGATAATCAGAGAATCAATAATCTTTCCGATAATAAATCCACCGAAGATTTCATTACTTTTTCCGCCAATCTGAAGAATCATGTTGGCCTGTCCCGGACGAAATACAGCGTAGATCAGCTTCTTTGTCTGCTTCTGGAACTTCTCTTTGCTAAACAAAACATAAATAGAGACAATGATTCCAATAATAAAATTAAAGACTTCACGAACCATCTGAATCATTCCCACAGTAAGCTGTGTCATCCACAGATTCACTTTCTCCATCAAATCTGTCTTCATCCAGTTCTGAACAAAATCACTTGCTTCTTCAACTATGCTCTCCAACATCTTTCCAACTGTTGAATCAGAAGAATGCATCTTACTGAATTCATGGATAAACCGGTTCATCTGGCTCGGCACATTGAAAATCATGTCGCGGATACTTCCATATAACTCCGGAATCATCATGTTTAGGAGTGTAACAATCAACGCTATCATCAAGATGACAGATACGAAGATTCCAACTCCTCTTGATATCTGTTTTTTCTTCTTTAATTTGGGACAATGTTTCTCCAAAAACGGAATCATCCGACGGTCTATCCACTTCACAATCGGATTCAACAAATATGCAATTGCCAGTCCATAAATAATAGGTTTTGCCACTGTTAAAAACTGCTTAAATACAGATGAAATCTGTCCCAATCTTAAAAGTGCAAAATAAAATAAGATACATGACGCAACAACAAAAAACATCGTCATACTTTTTATGGCCTGTTCTTTGAAGCTATACCTTCTTTTTTCATGCTCTTCCCACGAATTGTGCCTATAACTTTGATCTGTATGAGTCTTTGACGCCTCTTTCGCTGTCGTATGCTCATCCTGTCGATATTCACTCATGTACGATCATTTCCTTTCTTCTGTTAAATATACATATTACGATTATAACGCGGTTACAATAACAGAGTCAACAGTAGAAAAAGAGATTCAGAAGATCGTCTCTTCCAAATCTCTTTCTATTTATCACGATTTTATACTTTTATCTGATACTCAATTACAGCAACAATCAAATGTTGCACATTCTGTCCCACTGCTGTGGCAGGCGTCACCGCCTTCTACACTGATTTTCCCTGCGTGACATTTGCACTCTTCATTATATCTGCAAGCTTTCGCCTGACAGTCAACATCTGAGCAATCTGAAACAGACTTCATCGAATCCGTCTTGTTGCTATAACTTCCCTCTCTTCTTTCTTCAAAGCTATCGCAACAGGTCTCCTGTGCATTCTTCGCACTGTTTCCTCCCACCTGGATCTTATCCAGTTCGCAAAGATACTGATAATTGTGTACACATGTCTGTACGGTACAGCTTAATTCTGGCATACTGATTTCCTCCTCTTAATCTTATTAGAACAATATCAGTATGTCCTTTTCTTTTAAATATATACGCTTATACCTAAAAGTACAAAACGGTATGTATCTTTCAATACATACCGCCAGTAATCTGATTCTTATGCGTTCTTTCCACAGCAGAATTTATATTTCTTTCCACTTCCGCACGGACATGGATCATTTCTTCCGATCTTTTTCGCCTTGCGAACTGTACCGGACTGTTTCTGCTCACGATACAGACGTTTCTTTGTCTCTGCATCAAAGATCTTATCCCACTGTGGGAGTCCATACAGCCAGTCAGCTTTTGCATCGATCATGTTCTTGTAAAGAAGTTCTTTATCAAATGCAAGACTTACAACTGTATCTTCTTCCATTGTCTCGATCGGGTTTGCTGTCTTTAGACTGTCATTGATTCCGTCAAGGAATCCAACCATTGTCATGACATCCTGTCCATATTTCTCAGCAAGTTCTTTCACTGTTCCCTTCACTTCTTCATCCGGGTTCTCGAGCAGCTGCTCATAAATCTCTCTTTCGATTGTAAAGTATGTTCCCCAGAACTTCTCCAGCTGATCTTTCGGAAGATTGCGGTCATAGGCCATATCACGCCACTGGTCTAATAAACATTTCTCACTCATTGTATATTGCTCCTTTATCTTTAAACTTCGAATTCAATCGCCCTTCTATTATATAACAAATTTTATTTGCCGTAAACAATTATTTGATATATACTGTTACTATTACTATATTGGCGTATGAAAGGACTGGTTACATGAAAAAACTGAAACGTATTTCTGCACTGCTGGGGGTTTTTATTCTTATCGCAATGTATTTGTGCACACTGATTTTTGCACTGATTGATTCGCCTGTTGCTTCTGATCTTCTTAAAGCATCTATCGCTGCAACCATTTTTGTTCCTGTTATTCTCTATGGACTGCTGATGGTCACACGACTGTTGAAAGATGATTCCAAAGACAATTCTTGATCATAAATAAAATACTGCAGTCAGTAATGCACTGACAGAATCTACTCCCCGGGATGCACGTGAAGCTGTTTCCCGGGTTTTTACTGCCTGTCTCCTCTTCAGATATTCTTCCATGGATAAATTTTCTCTGTCTTTTTCATTGCTGTTCTCTTCCATCGAATTCCTCCTTCTTTTTTTCTCAGCTATATATTATATGAGGAACCTTCTGATTTATTACTATCTTTTTTGTTTTCCGGGCAAATCCCAAGCGGAGTGACAACTACATTGTACGCCGCAGTGCACATCCTAAGCGGAGCGTTTTTATATATTCTAATATATAAAAAATACAGGACGGAAAGCTTTCACTTCCTGTCCTGTATTTCTGTTTCATTATTTATTACGATAAATAATATCGTCTCTTCCTGGTCCGTTACTGATCATTGTGATCGGATACTCGATCTCTTTCTCAATGAATTCAATGTATTTACGGCAGTTTTCCGGAAGATCTTCGTAGTTTTTGATTCCACGGATGTCTTCTTTCCATCCCGGAAGAACTTTGTAAACCGGTTTTGCCTTCTCAAGAAGATGTGTTACCGGGAATTCTGTAGTAACTTCTCCGTTGATCTCATAACCAACACATACCGGAATCTCATCCAGATATCCGAGTACGTCGAGTACTGTAAATGCTACATCTGTTGTTCCCTGCATTCTGCAGCCATATTTGGATGCAACACAGTCAAACCATCCCATTCTTCTTGGACGTCCTGTTGTAGCGCCGTACTCTCCGCCGTCACCACCACGTCTTCTAAGCTCGTCTGCTTCCTCTCCAAAGATCTCACTTACGAAAGCTCCGGCTCCTACTGCACTTGAGTATGCTTTACATACTGTAACGATCTGCTTGATCTCGTATGGTGGGATTCCTGCTCCGATCGCACCGTATCCTGCAAGTGTTGAGGAAGATGTAACCATTGGATAAATTCCGTGATCCGGATCTTTCATGGATCCTAACTGTCCTTCAAGAAGAACTGTCTTTCCTTCTTTGATTGCCTCATGAAGGTAAAGAGATACATTAGCTACAAACGGCTCTACCATTTTCTTATATTCCATCAGTTCGTTATATAACTCATCAGGATTAATCAGTGGTTTGTGGTATAAATGCTCAAGCAGTACATTCTTCTGCTCTGCCACGCGCACAACCTTCTCCTTCAAAAGTTCATCATCAAACAGCTCACTAACCTGAAAACCGATCTTTGCATACTTATCTGAATAGAACGGAGCAATTCCTGACTTTGTGGAACCGAAAGATTTTCCTCCGAGTCTCTCTTCTTCATATGCGTCAAAATTCTTGTGATAAGACATTACCATCTGTGCCCTGTCGGATACAAGAATCTTCGGCATCGGAACACCTTTTTCTACTACAGACTGTACCTCTGCGAAAAGACGCGGCACATCCAGTGCGACACCATTACCAATGATGCTGGTCGTATGTCCATAGAACACACCTGATGGCAGTGTATGCAGCGCAAATTTTCCGTAATCATTCACAATTGTATGGCCTGCATTCGCACCACCCTGAAAACGAACGATGATATCTGCCTCTCTAGCAAGCATGTCTGTGATCTTACCCTTTCCTTCATCGCCCCAGTTTGCACCAACTACTGCTTTTACCATTTCAAACCCTCCTGCGTATGTTTGCTTGTAAATAATATTAATCAGCGGTACTTATAACCATTACCGCCTTAAGAATTATACTATACTTTTGCAGGGTTGTAAAACGTTATTTCGCATTTTTTTATTTAAATGTCAGAAATATTGTATTTCTGCGGTAAAAGTATTACAATGAAAAGTAAATCAGGCGGTTTTCCCCTGAAAGCAAACTGTTTATCATACTATTTTAGTATGAAACAGTATCAAATTTAGTTTAATAGAAGGGAGACTATAGAATTGAAAAAATTAATCAAATGGATAGTTGGACTTGGCACTGTTGGTACTGCAATCGGACTTCTTGCTGTTCGTCTGATCAAAAAGTCAAAGAGTACATCCTCTGATATAAAAGCAGATAGCACCGATAGCAATAAAGAGGAGACGGATTCCGATACATTTGATCTGGATCAGGATCTTGAACCAACACAGGAAAGATCTTATGTATCTTTGCAGGCAGCCCAACCGGATGATTTAAGCGAATAATAAAAAGGAAGCAGATAGCTCAATCTTACACTTAATAAAATTGAACTATCCCGCTTCCTTTTTATTTAGATGCAATCTGTTTTTCTATCATCTATTCCCATGCCTTACAGAGTAGTTGAACAGCTGCACGGATTTTCTCCTCATTCATGTTTGCATAACCTAACAGAATCACAGCTTTTCCTGTATTGCCTTCATTCTCTTTTACACAATACTCGGATAAGCCATAAACTCTGACACCCTGTTTCGCCGCTTTTTCAATCAAATCCTTTTCCGAATCATCCGTCTTAAAATGCAACAACAGGTGAACACCTGCATTTTCTCCGGAAATTTCCAGAATCTCTTTCATCTTCCGAAGGCTGCTGATCAGAACATCATGCCTGTTCTTATATAATGCGCGTGTTTTATTCAGATGTCGCTCATAATAGCCTTCTTCCATAAATTTCTGAAGAATCATCTGATCCACCTTGGAGACAGTAGAACTGATGAATCTGCATTTTTCCTGATAAATTTTCAAAATATGTTCCGGAAGCACCATATAACTCATTCGAATAGAAGGTGCCAGTGATTTAGAAAAGGTACCTGTATAAATCACTTTCCCATTGCTATCACTTCCCTGCAGTGCCGGAATCGGCTTTCCTTTATATCGAAATTCGCTGTCGTAATCATCTTCAATAATATATCTGTCTTCTGCCGCATCTGCCCATTTCAAAAGTTCCATTCTTCTTTGGATCGGCATAACACATCCAAGTGGATACTGATGAGACGGCATGACAAATGCAATATCCGCCCCTGATTTCTCTAATTCATCAATCCGCATCCCGCTTTGATCCATATCAACAGTACAGACTTCATAGCTTAATCGTTCAAACAAACGATAGGCTTGTCCGTAGGTCGGATTTTCCAGCGCAACTTTATGACAATTTCCAATCACTGTTGTCAAAAGCATAAGCAGATAATCGCTTCCTGCTCCAATAATGATCTGATCCGGATGACAGTGTATTCCTCTTGCCTGATGCAAATAACTGCTGATCGCATTCCGAAGTCCATATTCTCCTTGAGGATTCCCCAATCGGAACATCTCTGCCTTATCATCTATCAGACATTCTTTGGATAATTTTCTCCAGACATTATACGGAAAACTGTTGAGATCCACACCGTTCGGAGTGAAATCATACGCATATTCTGTCACTCCTGAAGAAATCGGTTCAACTTTGATCTCCGGTCTCTTCTGAAGCTGATAGATACCTTCGATCTTTGCGACAAAATATCCTTTGCATGGGATCGCCTCCACATACCCTTCCGACAGGAGCTGTTCATATGCAAGTTCTACTGTACTCCTGCTCACCACCAGATGCTTACTCAATGCTCTTGTAGATGGAAGCCGCTCTCCACTCTGTATTACGTTATTCTGAATCTCTTCCTTGATAAATTCATAAATCTGTTCGTACAGCGGAGTTTTTGATTTTGGCTTCAAACTCATTGTCAATTCATACATTCTTGTTCTCCCTCTGCATCACACCTATAACTATGAAAAACTGCCGTGAACAATTTCTCATTGTGATCACGGCAGTTCGTTTTTTATTTCTTCGGCAGTTTGAAAGAACTCTTCAGGGAAACAATACGGTTAAATACCAGATTCTCCGGTGTAGAATCCTTTGCATCGATACAGAAAAATCCGTTTCTTACAAACTGGAAGCTATCATAAGCTTTCGCATCTGCAAAGCTTGGCTCCACATAAGCATCTTTGATAATCTTCAGAGAATTTGGATTCAGGTTCAGAGAACCATCCTCTTTATTGTATACACCCTTCTCTTCATCTACAAGGTTCTCATACAGTCTTACTTCTGCTTTCTGTGCATATGGTGCCGGAACCCAATGAATTGTTCCTTTCACCTTACGTCCTGTAAATCCACTTCCAGCCTTTGTCTCAGGATCATAAGTACAGTGAACTTCTGTCACGTTACCATTCTCATCCTTTACAAAGCTTTCACATTTCACAAAATATGCATGCATCAGACGAACTTCATTCCCCGGGAACAAACGGAAATATTTCTTTGGCGGTTCTTCCATGAAGTCGTCTCTCTCGATGTAGAGTTCACGACAGAACGGAACTTTACGCTGTCCAAGTTCTTCGTTCTCCAGATTGTTCGCAACATCCAGATATTCAACTTCTCCTTCCGGATAGTTATCGATCACAAGCTTGATCGGATCAAGCACAGCCATCATACGGGAACGCTTCATCTTCAGATCCTCTCGGATACAGTACTCAAGCATCGCATAATCAACAGAACTCTGGCTCTTGGAAATACCACACATATCAATAAACATCTTGATTGACTCCGGTGTAAATCCTCTTCTTCTGAGCGCTGCGATAGAAACCAGTCTTGGATCATCCCATCCATCAACAATCTTATCTTCTACGAGCTTTTTAATATAGCGCTTTCCTGTTACAACATTCGTAAGATACAATTTTGCGAACTCAATCTGACGCGGTGGGTTCTCGAATTCACATTCTCTCACAACCCAGTCATAAAGCGGTCTGTGATCTTCAAACTCAAGTGTACAGATGGAATGTGTGATTCCCTCGATTGCATCCTCGATTGGATGAGCAAAATCATACATCGGATAAATGCACCACTTATCACCTGTATTGTGATGTGTCATGCGGGCAACACGATAAATGATCGGGTCACGCATATTGATATTCGGTGATGCCATGTCGATCTTTGCACGAAGAACTTTCTCTCCGTCTGCATACTTTCCTGCACGCATGTTTTCAAAAAGTTCAAGGTTCTCTTCTACAGAACGGTTTCTATATGGGCTTTCCTTTCCAGGCTCTGTAAGAGTTCCTCTATATTCACGCATCTGTTCTGCTGTAAGATCACAGACAAATGCTTTTCCTTTCTTGATCAGCTTCACAGCGCACTCATACATCTGATCAAAATAATCGGATGCAAAATAAAGATGATCCTTCCAGTCAGCCCCCAGCCACTTAATATCCTCTTTGATAGACTCAACAAATTCTGTCTTCTCCTTTGTCGGGTTCGTATCATCAAATCTCATATGGAATTCACCATTATACTTCTCTGCCAGTCCATAATTCAAAAGGATAGACTTCGCATGACCAATATGAAGGTATCCATTCGGCTCCGGCGGGAAACGGGTGCATACATGATCGTAAACTCCTTCTGCCAGATCCTTATCTATCTCCTGTTCAATAAAATTCTTTGAAACTGTTTCGTTCTCCATATCTTCCTCCTACTAACCATAAGTACCATCCGGATGATCTGTCACATTCCTTCGGAAGTGTGATTTATCCTACAGGCTTTCATGCTCAATATCTTATCACATAAAAAGAACAACCACAAGAGATTCTTTTTCCGCTTACAATCTGCCTTTTAATAATTCATAAGCCTGTGCCAGAATAGCCGCGTGATCCACTGCAATTCCTCCACCCTCTTTTACAACATAGTATTTTTCTTTGACCAATCCTGTCAGCTCCTTTTTCTGAACAACTGCATTCATTTTCTGATCCTGATTTTGAATTGTCAGATGATATTCCGTCTTTTCCCATCCATCTTCTTCATATACTGTCTCCGGTTCCATCTCTATCTCAAACCACGCCGCATCTGCCGCATCATCTCCGGCCTCCACACTTACATCCGACTCCTTTACAATAGAAAGATACGCACTTGTAATGATCCTCGCTCTCGGATCTCTCTGATAATCTCCATAACAGGCAAACTGTTCCACCGGAAGTCCGCTGACTCCGGTCTCTTCCTGCAGTTCCCGTCTTGCTGTATCCTCCAGATTCTCCCGCAAATTTACAAATCCTCCCGGAAGAGCCCAACACCCAATACTGGGATGATTTCCTCTCTTAACCAAAAGCACCTTTAATCGTCCCTCTTTCAGTGCCTGTTCATCTTTATAAGAGAAAACAACTGTGTCTGTTGTACAACACGGATTTTTATATCGATATGGATCATATTCTTCCAGAAATTCTTCCAGTGTCTGTCCTTTCCCATTCCGTTCTCCTGTCCCATAAAATGGTGTGATGTCTTCTAAAAACGATGCCATATCCGTTCCTCCTTTTCACTTCTTTCAAAACACTCCTAACATACTCATCGGTTCAAAAAAACGACCGATTTCTGTCAAAAGATTCGCAAAATAAACACAAGTTCCTGCTTCTGCCTCTGGATGTGATTCTTGAAAATCATAACACTGTACTCCCACAAGCGGTGCATGTGCTTTCTCCCAATCCCGTTCCAAAATCTCATGAATCTGTTCTTCATCCTCTTCGCCAACCTGAAGAAAAATCTCAATGTTCTGCCTCATCGCATCAAAAAAATGATAAAATTCCGGCAGATATTCTTCCATCTCCCATACAAACTCTGTAAACGTCTGTAACGCATCTTTCAGTTCTTTTAATTCACTTGTTTCATAATTCTTTTCGCTCATACGGCTTCCCCTTCTGCAGAACCCGTCACCTTGAACCACCACTTCAATTAACTTCAGTATAACATATTTTATGACAAGTGAAAGAATCTTCAACAAGGAATTGCTTTTTTCTTTCAAGCCTGTAAGTCCATAGGAAAGTCTGTAAAATTCCTACGGATTGGAATTTCCACAAAAGAAAAACCCCGAAAGCACCGCACTTACGGGCACTTCCGGGGAAAGGTTCAAAGCTGTCTAGGGGACTTGAACCCCCGACCTCCGCCTTACCAAGGCGACGCGCTACCGACTGCGCCAAGACAGCTTATTGCGTTCCAGCAGAACGCAAAATTAAATATACACTACTTGAGTTTGATTGTCAAGTTAAAGCTGATCTGAATCCAGCAAAATGGTAAATGGCCCGTCATTGAGCAGCTGAACCTTCATATCAGCTCCAAACTCTCCGGTCTGTACTTCATCCACTGATTCCCTGCATTTTTCAATGATATATTCATACATCTCATTCGCCATATCCGGTTTTCCTGCTTCAATAAAGCTTGGTCTGTTTCCTCTCTTACAGTTTGCATATAACGTAAACTGTGAAACCAGAAGAAGACCTCCGTCCACATCAGCAAGCGAAAGGTTTGTTTTTCCCTGTTCATCTTCAAAAATACGAAGTCCGATCATTTTTCGTATCATTTTGTCTGCAATCTCTTTTGTGTCTGTATCTGCTACTCCAATCAAAACAAGATACCCTTTTCCAATCTTTCCGGATATCTCACCATCAATCGTAACAGATGCCTCTGTTACTCTTTGTATTACAAATCTCATCTTCTCAAACCTCTGTTTTTTTATTATTTGTTGTCAGACAAATCAACGTCACAGCACTCACTGTCATCGGAATACTGATCAGGATAATCATTCCCATTACTATTGCCGGAAGGAATCTGCTCTCAAGATCTACGATCAGCGTTCCCATCAGATTATAGAACATGTGCATCAGTATGGATGCCGCCAGGGTGTTATAGCGATGCGCCACAAATCCAAGTGCAAACCCCAAAAGTGCCGCATAAATTCCCTGTACGAGATTTTGATGGAACACTCCAAACAGAACCGCCTGTACAACATTCGCCAGGATCCAATGCATTCCGGCACGTTCAAGATATTTCTGGATCAAACCCCGGAAAATCATTTCTTCCACAAGAGGTGGAAGAATCAATGTACTGAAAACCCACATCAGCGAATATTCTGTCAGGCCGGAATTTTCTATCAGATTCTGATAATTATCCATCGCATCCGGAAGTACCTGTGCTACGATTGCCAGTATAATGCTGGTCACATGTATCATACCAAAAGTAAACAGTACAATTAAAACACATCCTTCCAATCCGACTCTTCTGCATTTGCCTGGGATTGCACGGATTCCTCCTTCACGCAGCTGAAAAGCAAGATAATACCATAAAGCAGGAATAGGCAGAACCATAAGGTACAAAATTGCCGATACCAGATTCAAATGACTCATCAGGAACTCATAAACCACCATTGTTCCATTGTTTCCCATAACCAGAGACCCGCCAATTGCGGCCAGGTAAGAAATGATGTATCCGAATTTGTTAAAGCAGATCATGATCACTAGAAAGACTGCAAGTGCCAAAAGGTAATTGTATTTTTTCTTCATCCGTATTTCTCCTTTACGGCAGAATCTTTTGTGCTTTTGTCTTGATCCGCTGAAGTGCATTGTCCACTGACTTCGGACTCTTTCCAAGCAATTCTGCAATTGTTCTATAGTCGGTTCCCATCAAATGCAGATAAAGAACATGATTTTCTAATGGACTGAGCAATTCTTTCAGCTGCTCCGCAAAAGCTTCTGTATATTCTTTTCCAAAATAAAGAACTTCCGGATCATTCTCCTTCGATGATTCTATCGTGTCAATTAAAGGAAGACTTCTCCCTTCTCCTTCCTGTTCACTGTCTTCATACAGCGAAATATAGGAGTTCAAAGGCAGATGCTTTTTTCGGTTTGACGCCTCAATCGCTGAGTACATCTGCCTGGAAACACAAAGTTCTGCAAAACTTGAAAATGATGTTTTCTGCGTTACATCAAAATCCCGCACTGCTTTGATCAGACCGATCATTCCTTCCTGGATCAGATCCTCGTTCTCTCCCCCCAACAGATACATTGCACGCGCTTTCTTCCTTACCATGGATTTATATTTCACCATCAGGTAATCCATAATCTCCTGATTTCCATTTTTGTAATCACATAAAAGCTGCTCATCTGTCATTCTGTCATACTTACTCATCCGATTATCACCTGTTATCACTCTTTTTTCGAGCAATACTCATATTTATTTCTGCGAAATCCTCTGTCTTACGATCTCATAAGCAAGAACGCCTGCTGCCACAGATGCATTCAGAGAATTAATCTGACCCTTCATTGGAATTCCTGCAACGAAATCACAGTTTTCTTTCACAAGGCGGCCAACGCCCTCACCTTCATTTCCGATCACAAGACCGATCGGTCCTGTCAGGTTCAGGTCATACATCTGCTCGCCATCCATATCAGCACATACAAACCAGAGTCCTTTTTCCTTGAGTTCTTCCATTGTCTTCACAAGATTCGTCACCTTTGCGACCGGTGTATAATTCAAAGCTCCGGCAGATGTCTTCGCAACTGTCGCTGTCAGACCAACTGCTCTTCTCTTTGGAATAATGACTCCGTGTGCACCTGCAAGGTTCGCTGTACGAATGATCGCGCCAAGATTGTGCGGATCTTCAATATTGTCTAAAAGAATCAGAAACGGAGCTTCGCCTCTCTCTTCTGCCAGCTTAAGCATATCGTCAATCGTAGAATATTCATATGCTGCCGCATGCGCGATTACACCCTGATGCTTCCCAGTCTCTGAGAGCTGGGAAAGTCTTTCTTTTGTCACAAAATTGATCAGTGAGCCATGTTTCTTTGCCTCACGTACAATTGTTCTTACCGGTCCGTCCTGACATCCGTCAAGAACATAAATCTTGTCAATCGTACGTCCGGAACGAAATGCTTCCAGTACGGCATTTCTTCCTTCAATTACAAATGTCTCTGTTCCCTGTTCTCTATTTTCCTGCATGTTCTGCTCCTTTTTCCTTTATCTCTTTTTCAATGCTTTCAAGTCCGATACTTACAAGCTCTGTCAGTCGTTCATACTGACCTGTCAGATATAAATGTCCGATCAATGCCTCAAAACCTGTCGCTCTTCTGTAATCTGTAATTGACTGATTCTTTGCCGGAGACACAGATCGTGCATTTCTTCCTCTCCGGTAAACTCCATGTTCTTCCTCATTCAGATGCTCCTGCATGGAACGCATCATAAAGGACTGTGCTGATGCCTGCACATACTGGCTTGTCTCTTCATGGAGACGGTGGACCGGCCTGTTTCCACGGCCGACCACCATCGTCTTAATGATCAGATCATAAACACAGTCTCCCACATAAGCAAGAACCAGTGGGGAACACTGCTTTGCATCAATCTCTTTCATACCGGGAATTGTCCGGATATACTCTTCTAAACCTGCTGTTATGCTCTTTTCCATTGTACTCCTTCTCTTGTATCTTTCAGAACGATACCTTTCGCAAGAAGCTCATCTCTGATCTCATCTGCTCTTGCAAAGTTTTTCTCTTTTCTTGCAACCTGACGCTCAGCGATCAATGCTTCAATGTCAGAATCAAGAATCTCATCTTCTTTATCAACAATAATTCCAAGTACTTCTGTCAGTCTTACCAAACGGTCAAACAGATTCTCAAGATACTCTTTGGAACTGTCTTCGTCTGTCATCGTATTAATGAATTTTACAAGATCAAATACTGCAGCAATCGCATCTGCTGTATTGAAGTCATCATCCATAGCGCTCTCAAAGTTTCCAACATATTCTGCTGACTTTGCAAACTTCTCTGCTTCTGTCTCTGCCATATCTTCTGTCTTCGCGCTTCCCATAAGGAATTTCAGACGATCAGCTGCTGTAATGATTCTCTCAAGTCCGCTCTTTGCTGCTTCCATCAATTCAGCGCTGAAATTCAGTGGACTTCTGTAATGTGCGCTTAACATGAAGAAACGAAGTACCTGAAGGTCATACTTCTCACTGATCTCGCGAACTGTGAAGAAATTTCCAAGAGACTTGGACATCTTACGGTTATCAATGTTCAGGAACCCGTTATGCATCCAGTATCTGGAGAACTCTTTTCCGTTCGCTGCTTCACTCTGCGCAATTTCATTTTCATGATGTGGAAAGATCAGGTCTTCCCCACCTGCATGAATATCGATCTGCTCACCAAGATATTTCTTGGACATCTCTGAGCACTCAATGTGCCATCCCGGACGTCCCTCACCCCATGGGGAAACCCATGCAGGCTCGCCTTCTTTTTTCGGTTTCCAGAGAACAAAATCCAGAGAATCTTCTTTCTCATCCTCACCGCTTACAAGAAGGGCACGTCCGCCTGACTGAAGATCATCAAGGTTCTTATGGGATAATTTACCATAATCTTTGAACTTTCTTGTACGGTAATATACAGTTCCGTTCTTCTCGTATGCGTAGCCTTTCTCAATCAGTGTCTCAATCATGCTGATCATACCATCAATCTCTTCTGTTGCAAGCGGATTCTTTGTTGCCGGCTCAATATTCATGCCGTCCATATCTTTCTTGCACTCTGCAATATAACGCTGTGAGATTTCTTCTGCTGTAACGCCTTCTTCGTTTGCTTTCTTGATGATCTTGTCATCGACATCCGTAAAGTTAGATACATAATTCACATCATAATTCTTGTATTCAAAATATCTGCGGACAGTATCAAACACGATCATTGGTCTTGCATTTCCAATATGGATGTAATTATATACAGTCGGACCGCATACATACATCTTTACTTTTCCTTCCTCTAAAGGAACAAACTCTTCTTTTCTTTTTGACATTGTATTATAAATCTTCATCGTTCTTACTCTCCTTATTTTCTTTCTCCACACATCGCATATATTTTATCATAGATTCCAAACGTTTGTGAAGTTTTATATTCTCTTCCTGCAGTTCTCGAATATCTGTAAGTACCGGGTCCGGTAAATGTACCTGATCCATATCACTTCTTGGGACTTTCTTGTTGTCCATGCGGACGATTCGTCCCGGCACACCGACAACTGTACAGTTCGGTGGAACCTCTTCAAGCACTACAGAACCAGCTCCGATCTTAGAATTTTCTCCGATTGTAAAAGAACCCAGGATCTTTGCGCCGGCGCTCACCATAACATTATCTTTCAACGTTGGATGACGTTTTCCCTGTTCTTTTCCGGTACCGCCAAGCGTAACCCCCTGATACAGTGTTACATTATCTCCGATGATCGTAGTTTCTCCGATGATCACACCTGTTCCATGATCGATAAAAAGTCCCTTTCCAATTGTTGCACCCGGATGGATCTCAATCCCTGTCTTACGCGCTGCTCTCTGAGAAATCCAGCGTGCCCAAAAATAATGCTTTTTCAGGTAAAGCTTATGCGCCACTCTGTAGCTTAAGATTACTTTAAAGCTTGGGTACAAAAATACTTCCATGTTTGATTTGATCGCAGGATCTCGCTCTCGGATCACCTCGATCTCCTGTTTGACATAAGATATCATTCCCATATTTATCATTCCTTTCTGATTCAAGAATGCACTTAACACCCTAAGCGGAACGTTTTTTGTATATTAGGCAATCACTTTTCGAATATACAAAAAACTTCGTCTCAATCTAGAGACGAAGTTCTATCCGCGGTTCCACTCTAATAAAAGAAGTTATACTTCTTTCACTTTCACGCACGTAACGTGTGCCTGACGTATCCTGCTACTCCATTCACAGGATCGACTCCCGGGGGCACTTCACAGTTTCTTCTCTCAAAGGTGCTTTCAGCCGGTGACACCTTCTCTCTATGAGTCCAAATCTCTGTTACTCTTCCCGTTCTTTGTCTTTCTCAATTCTATTGCCAATATTTATTGTTTTCAATATCTCTATTATCTTATGCAAAAAATCATTTTTTGTCAACTATTATCTCTGCCGATCAACTTCATTTTAATGTTTTACATAACTGTTCAGACAATCTCATTCAAAAATATTGGACAGAAGTTCTGAAGTTTCCTCAGTTCTTCCTCTAGTTCTTCTGTAAGAATTACGTTTTCCTCTGCACGTATTTCTTCAGGAGTTTTGTATCCAAACAATATTTCCGTCAATGCTACAATGGAAAGTACTCCCTGTGAATCTTCCGTTTCAGACACGCTCAGGCTTTCTTCTCCTTTTGAGCTACTGAGTTTCCAGATCCTGCTGTTCTTATGAAGAATCGGATCGATCACCGCAAAAGAGCAATGGATCTCACATTCTGACGGGATTTTCATTTTAGAAAATAGTTCCTGTAAATGAACGATCCTGATCATAATAAGCGGTTTTTCTTTATATGCAGACGTTTCATCATCTAGCCAGTCAGGTGCTTCCTTAAGCCCATAAACCGAAACCTTTTCTTCCGGTTCTCTAAGACCATCCACCGACGCCCAGAAGAGATCTTCTTTCCCTTCCAGATAAAGTGGTTCCCTGATCTCGAGCCCCTCTTCTTTCGCATATGCATAGATACAGACCAGCTTCTCTTCTTCAAAGACAAGCCGCATACCACCAAACTCACTCTGTTGTTCGAGAATCTGTGTCTGATAATATTGTGCGTTTCTTAAAGCAACAACATTCCAGCAATCTGAAAAATTCTCTTCAACAAATGCCGCCATCTTCCCTGCATCCATAAATCTTGCATCACGGTCTACAATCTGCTCTTGTGATACATTTCTATGTTCATCATTTTTATATTCTTTTCTTGCAGAAAAAAAAGCTTCATCAAACTCGATTTGTTTCTGGTCATAAACAAATCGGAAATCATAAGGATAATAGATCGCTTCTGCCGCCGGCATCAGGAAGGTAAATGGCATCTTCTGCGAATACTGATCCTGTAATGCATGAATCAGAAGATTTCTCATATATCCTCTGCCTCTATATTCTGCCTGCGTGGCAACTCCCACGATATAATCCGATGGAACAACACTTCCCTGCAGCTTTACCTGATAAGGATTCAGCTGCAGCATCGCACGTATCTCATCGTCTTCCTCTATCACATAAATCGTATTGTCTTTTGTCTTGATATAATAGTAATAATCAACAAACTCCTGACTATCTTCTGAAAATACCTGTTCCCACAAGCTCCGGGTTTTCCCATGTTCTGATTTATCCAGCTTTCGGATCTTCATCTTATTTCCCCGTACAGCATCCGCTGCATCCAACCGGCTTCTCCGTCACATCAATACTGCTGTAATTCATAAATTTTTCAATCGCACAAATTGCCTGAGATGAAATTCCTTCGCCGTTTCCGGTAAAGCCAAGGCCCTCTTCTGTTGTAGCCTTTACATTGATCTGATCAACATCAATTTTAAGCGCTTTCGCCATGTTTTCCCGCATCTGATCAATATGCGGACGCATCTTTGGACGCTGCGCAATGATCGTTGCATCAATATTCTCGATCACATATCCATTCTCTTCCAAAAGTCCGCCTACGTGCTCGAGCAGTTTTATACTGGATGCGCCCTTATATTTTGGATCTGTATCCGGAAAATGAAGGCCAATGTCTCCAAGTGCTGCTGCTCCAAGCAGTGCATCCATTACGGCATGCAGCATAACATCCGCATCTGAATGTCCTAAGAGACCTTTCTCGTAAGGAATCTCAACTCCACCCAGGATCAGTTTTCTTCCTTCAACTAACTTATGAACATCATATCCCATACCTACACGCATAATTATTTCTCCTCAAAATCATTTTCAGCATCTTCTGAAACAGGTTCTTCATTCAGTTCTGCAAAAATATCTACCACTCTTGTGTCTGTCAGTTCTTCCTGAACTGATGTTTCTTCAGTTGCTGTTTCTTCAGCTTTTATTTCTTCGTCCGGTGTTTCCTCTGATTCTGTTGTAGTCGCCAGTTTTTCTACTGATTCTACTTTTTCTTCTGATACTGTTTTTTCCGCTGCTTCGTTTTCTGTTGAATCTGAATCTGCTGTTTTTTCTATAACTTCAGCCTTGCTGTCTTGCATTGTTTTTTCCTCGGAATCCGCCTTAGACACTGCGTCTTCCAGCTTCTTCCTGTCTTCTTCTGAAAGCATTGTCGGCATTGTATTGTCTGATACTTTTTCGTCTTCTGATGCTTCTGTCGTTGTGCTCTCTGTTACCTGTGACATTTCCTTCGCCGCTGCCGCTTCTTCTGCTTTTCGTTTCTGCTCCGCTTTTCTCTTTGCTATCATCTTCGCAATCTGCTTTTTGATATCAATTTCAAACGTTTTGCAGATGGCATTCCCTGCATAAGCAACTCCAACCAGGATAAATACAACTGCCAGTACTGACATAAGTGTCATATTGCTAGGACGCTGCTGGATCATCTCACTTAAGATTCTGATACCCAGATAGGTAAGATAACCTCCAAGTACTATTCTGAGCGCATATCCGCTTTTCTTATTCATTTTGTTTCCTCCGTATTTCTGCTGTTGGCCACGTTTTGAAATGTAAAATGAAGACAACAACTTTTTTCTATCTCACTATCTGTTATATTACCACAAGTTGCTCCTTAATACTATCGTTTCTTTGTGTGGTGTGTGAACAGTAACATAAATTCATATCGAAAAAACTGCGTACTCATTTCTAAGCACGCAGTCTTCAATCTAATAGCGGGAACTGGATTTGAACCAGCGACACCACGGGTATGAACCGTGTGCTCTAGCCAACTGAGCTATCCCGCCATATTTAATTAGTATATGGGACCTACAGGGCTCGAACCTGTGACCCTCTGCTTGTAAGGCAGATGCTCTCCCAGCTGAGCTAAGATCCCATATAAGTAGCGGGAACTGGATTTGAACCAGCGACACCACGGGTATGAACCGTGTGCTCTAGCCAACTGAGCTATCCCGCCATATTTAATTAGTATATGGGACCTACAGGGCTCGAACCTGTGACCCTCTGCTTGTAAGGCAGATGCTCTCCCAGCTGAGCTAAGATCCCATATTCATATGTCGGCTGCGGCTTCCACTTACGCTTTGTCGCAACCGACTTGATTATTATATACTTAACACCTATCAGATGTCAACAACTTTTTTATTTTATTTTATATTTTATTGTAACTGTTCAGAGCCAACCTCCAAAATGCTACGCATTTCGTCGGTGTACAGTTACCATTTTATTTAAAGTATTTTACACCTGACTCGAAAATCTTAAGATCCTGCTCTCCATAGATATTGATAGCAACATGATCTCCACGTCTCTCTGAGTGTGCCATCTTACCAAGGACACGTCCATCCGGGCTTGTGATACCCTCGATTGCACGGTAAGATCCGTTCACGTTCCACTCTTCGTCCATGCTGATATTTCCTTCCGGATCACAGTACTGTGTTGCCACCTGTCCGTTAGCGAACAGCTTATCAAGCCACTCTTCGCTTGCAACAAATCTTCCTTCACCATGAGATGCCGGGTTTGTATAAACTCCGCCAAGCTGTGCTCCCTGAAGCCATGGGGATTTGTTTGTAACAACCTTTGTATAAACCATCTTAGAGATATGACGTCCGATTGTATTGTATGTCAGTGTCGGAGCATCATCTGTCTGTCCAACGATTTTTCCGTATGGTACAAGTCCGAGCTTGATCAGAGCCTGGAATCCGTTACAGATACCAAGTGCAAGTCCGTCTCTCTCATTCAGAAGTTTTTCAACAGCTTCTTTGATCTTCGCATTCTGGAATGCAGTTGCAAAGAATTTAGCTGAACCATCCGGCTCATCACCGGCACTGAATCCACCTGGGAACATGATCATCTGAGCCTGTCCGATTGCTTTCTCGAACTCGTCTACTGATCCACGGATGTCTTCTGCATCAAGGTTACGGAATACTTTTGTAATAACCTTAGCACCTGCTCTCTCAAATGCACGGGCACTGTCATACTCACAGTTTGTTCCTGGGAATACCGGGATAAATACTGTAGGCTGTCCAATCTTATGGCTGCAAATATGGATATCGGATGTATTGAAGAGCTTCTCTTCAACCTTGGCATCAGAATCTGCTGCTGATTTTGTAGCAAATACTTTCTCAAGTGTTCCTGTCCATGCATCCTGTGCGTCTGCAAGTGCGATCTTCACATCACCGTAAGCAAGTACAGGTTCTTCTGTTACTTCACCGATTTCTGTATAAGTGATTGCGAGTTCTCCAACTTTTCCGTCTTCAACCTCTGCGATAATATCTCCAAATGCAGGAGCAAACAGATCTCTCTTATCTACATTGTGCTCGATTTTGGCACCCTTACGGTTACCAAATGCCATCTTGCTGACTGCTGCTGCAACTCCATGACGATCCAGTGCATATGCAGATACAATTTTTCCGTTCTGGATATCTTCCATGAATTTACCGTACTGATCCATTACTGCATCGTAAACCGGAAGATCATTCTCGTCTCTTTCGATCTTGAGCCATACAAGTTTATTTCCAGCCTTCTTAAGTTCAGGTGTAATGATATCCTGCTCAAGAGCCATATCAACAGCAAAGGATACAAGTGTCGGAGGTACATCGATATCCTGGAATGTTCCTGACATACTGTCTTTTCCTCCGATAGACGGAAGTCCGAAACCAATCTGTGCTGCATAAGCTCCGAGAAGTGCTGCAAATGGCTGACTCCATCTCTTTGGATCCTCTGTCATTCTACGGAAATACTCCTGGAATGTGAAGCGGATCTTTCTATAATCTCCACCTGCTGCCACAATCTTGGCAACTGACTCTGTCACTGCATAAACTGCTCCGTGGTATGGGCTCCAGCTTGACAGATATGGATCAAATCCATAACTCATCATAGAAACACTGTCTGTTGTTCCGTTCAGAACAGGTACTTTCGCTACCATTGCCTGTGTCTCTGTCATCTGGTATTTTCCACCATGTGGCATAAATACGGAACCTGCTCCGATAGAACCGTCGAACATCTCAACAAGTCCTTTCTGAGAGCATACATTGAGATCAGAGAGCATAGAAAGCCATGTCTCTTTTACATCTCCTACTTCTTTCTTTACAAAAAGGCTGTCCTTCTTAGAAGGAATCTCAACCTCAACATTTGTCTCCTGATGAGCACCGTTTGTATCAAGGAATGCACGGGAAAGGTTGACAATCTCTTTTCCTCTCCATACAAGAACGAGTCTTGGCTCCTCTGTTACTACTGCTGCAACTGTTGCCTCTAAGTTTTCTTCCTTCGCGTATCCCATGAATTCATCTACATCTTTCGGGTCTACAACAACTGCCATTCTTTCCTGAGACTCAGAGATTGCGATTTCTGTTCCATCAAGTCCTGCATATTTCTTCGGTACTTTATCAAGTTCAACACGAAGCCCGTCTGCAAGTTCTCCGATTGCTACAGATACACCGCCTGCACCGAAGTCATTACATTTCTTGATCAGATGGCTGACTTCTTCTCTACGGAATAATCTCTGGATCTTACGCTCTGTCGGCGCATTTCCTTTCTGAACTTCTGCACCACAAGTCTCGATAGACTCTTCTGTATGAACCTTAGATGAACCTGTTGCTCCACCGCAACCATCACGGCCTGTACGTCCACCGAGAAGGATGATGATATCTCCAGGATCAGAGTTCTCACGGATAACCGCGCGTCTTGGAGCAGCTCCAAGTACAGCACCGATCTCCATACGTTTTGCAACATAATCTGGGTGATAAATCTCTTTTACAAGTCCTGTAGACAGACCGATCTGGTTACCATATGAGCTATATCCATGAGCCGCCTCACGAACAAGTTTCTTCTGAGGAAGTTTTCCTTTCAGAGTTGCATCTGCTGATACTGTCGGATCAGCAGCACCTGTCACACGCATTGCCTGGTATACATAAGTACGTCCTGACAGTGGGTCACGGATTGCTCCTCCAAGACATGTTGCAGCTCCACCAAATGGTTCGATCTCTGTCGGATGGTTATGTGTCTCATTCTTGAAGTTGATCAGCCACTCTTCTTCTACTCCGTCAACCTTGATCGGAACTACGATACTACATGCATTGATCTCATCAGACTCTTCCTGATCAGCAAGCTTTCCTTCCTTTTTCAGGCGGCGCATAGCCATCAGTGCAAGGTCCATAAGGCAGACAAATTTATCTTCTCTTCCTTTGAAAATCTCGCTGTGATCTTTCAAATATTCTTTATATGTTGCTTCGATTGTCTCTTTGTAGTCGCCTTCATCAAACTTCACATCTTTTAATTCTGTAGAGAATGTTGTATGACGGCAGTGATCTGACCAGTATGTATCAAGAACACGGATCTCTGTCATCGTCGGATCTCTGTGCTCTTCTCCTGCATAATAGTTCTGGATATGCAGGAAATCTTTAAATGTCATTGCCAATCCAAGAGAATCATATAACTCTTTCAATTCTGCTTCCGGCATATCTTTAAAACCGTCAAAAATCTTTACATCTGCCGGCTCATCAAATACTGTCACCAGTGTCTCCGGTTTCTCTGCTGCAGCTTCTCTGGAATCTACCGGGTTGATGCAGTGATTCTTAATTGCCTGCAGTTCTTCGTCTGAAACTCCGCCTTCAATTACATATGTAACTGCTGTACGGATTACAGGAGTTTCATCTTCTTTAATAAAACGGATACACTGCTCTGCAGAATCCGCTCTCTGGTCGAACTGTCCCGGAAGGAACTCTACGGAAAAACATTTATCTGTTTCATTTTTCGGGAATTCTTCTTTATAAAGGAAATCTACCGGCGGCTCTGCGAACACACCATTGCATGCCTTTTCAAATGTTTCTTCTGAAATATTCTCTGCGTCGTAACGAATCAGAACTCGTACATTTGTCACATCCTGAAGTCCAAGATAATGACGGATCTCATGTCTGAGGCCCTTCGCTGCAACAGCAAACTCCGGTTTCTTTTCTACATATACGCGCTTTACATTACTCATATATAATCTCCTCTTTCTGTATTACGTGTTCAAGACACGGTACTACCTTCTTTACATTATCTATTTTTATCCTACCATAGTTTTCTTCATTAGTATAATTAATAAAATTAAACAATCTGATAAGCACCACTAATTGATTGTCGTTTTCTCGTATCTTTCTCGGAGTCAGCAATATTTATTCTACTTTTTTATCTTTTGTGCAACGGATTTTTTTATTCTGTTGTATTTTCCCTTTATTTATCTTATAATAAGATGAATATTTATTAGGAGGTCTAATAAAATGATGGATATAAACTACGAATTATACAAAGTATTTTATCACGTCGCCACCACATTGAATTTCTCAGAGGCATCCAAGCAGCTGTTTATTTCACAGTCTGCTGTCAGCCAGTCGATCAAAACACTCGAACGGAAACTGGATCAGACGCTTTTTATCCGAAGCACAAAGAAAGTCCAGCTCACACCGGAAGGAGAGATTCTCCTGCGCCACATTGAACCGGCCATGAATCTGATCCAGAAAGGTGAGGCTCAGCTTTTAGATGCCGCTTCTACCGGTGGGCAGATCCGCATCGGTGCAAGTGACACGATCTGCAGATATTTCCTTGTTCCATACCTTGAGAAATTCCATAAGACTTTCCCAAATGTACATATTAAAGTTATCAACCAGACTTCTTTAAGATGTACAGAGCTTTTAAAGAACGGACTGGTGGATTTGATTGTTGTCAATTATCCGAACGCAGCGCTCAACAATATTTCCGCCTCTATGAAGATCAAGAATTTCCATGATGTTTTCATTGCCGGAAACAATTATCCTGAATTAAGGGAAAAGAAACTTACACTTGCCGATCTGCTCCACTATCCGATCCTGATGCTGGATAAGAACAGTACAACGAACGAGTTCCTTCATCGCCTGTTCCAGCAACATCAGCTTGATCTGGTTCCCGAAATTGAACTTACAAGTAATGATCTCCTGATCGATCTTGCAAGAATCGGGCTTGGAATTGCATTTATTCCGGATTATTGTCTTTCCGAGAACAAGGATGATATCTTCAAGCTGGATATGGAAGAAGAGATGCCGGAGCGTTCTCTTGTAATTGCTTATAATGAGCAGCTTCCTTTGGCTAAGCCTGCACAGGAATTTTTGAACTATTTTGAAGAACAGTAATCAGGATAGCAACTCCTGAAAAATAATGAGAATCGTTACATGACACAACGCAGTAACTATTTTACTGTTTCCGCATTCAATAACGGTTCTCATTTTTTATCTATCGATTTTTCCAGAATTCTTCCATCTTTTCTTTTATCTCTTTCCGCCCACATACTTCATACTCTTTCCACTCTCTCGGAAAAAGCTGCTGATACTGCCGATTCTGAAATCGATCATCAAGTAAAAGGATAATTCCTCTGTCGTCTTCGGTACGGATCACTCTTCCTGCGGACTGAAGTACTTTATTCATTCCGGGATAAAGGTACGCATAATCAAATCCTCGCATCCCTCTCTGATCAAAATAATTTTTCACGATTTCTCTGTCATTACATACCTGTGGAATTCCTGTTCCGACAACGATCACTCCGATCAATCTGTCATGTGTAAGATCGATTCCTTCTGAAAATACACCACCCATCACACAAAATCCAAGCATCGGATGATCTCTTTCTTCTTCAAACATTTCCAAGAATTCTTCTCTCTGATTTTCTGACATAAATTGCGATTGAATTACCAGTTCTACTCCGGATGACCGTTTTTCAAACTCTTCCAAAACATCCTCCATAAACTGATAGGAAGGGAAAAATGCAATGTAGTTTCCATTCTTTCCATCCACTGTGATTCTCAGATACTCGGCAATTTTGCGATACATTTCTGTACCTCTTTGTGTATATTTTGTGCTTGCTTCACTTCCGATCAGAATTTTCCTGTTCTTCTGCGGGAACTTAGATTCAGCATAAACTGCATAATCATCCTTCTCAACAGATAGTAATTGTTTATAGTAATCGATCGGAAGCAATGTTGCCGAGAAAAATATTGTGGAATTCCCAAGTTTTAAATAATGATTCAGATTCTCCGCCGGATTTACACAGAACAACTTTATTTTGAATCTTCCGTTTCCTTCCAGTTCTGTATACTGTATATAATTTTCATCCAACAGTTCATGAATTTCCAAAAACTGCCTTACTTGGAAAAAGAGTTCCATAAACGCATCCGGCTGCTCTGCATGTCCTGCATTCCGTTCTTCTTCAAGATATCTTTCCATTTGAGTCAGAAGATTCATCAGTTTTACTGCAAATGGAGAAACACTTTCCACCAACCGATAATTCTCGCACTCGCGTTTCATCTCAAGCATCAGTTTATTGACAGATTCCAGACTCTTCACAAGTTTTTTATCTCGATCCTTCAGCAGGTTTTTCACCTCCAGAATATCTTCTTTATAGATAGAAGCACTGTACATGTCCCGTCCACGTTCCACGAGGTTGTGTGCTTCATCGATCAGAAACAAATAATCTCCGCTGACATTGTCTGCAAAAAATCGTTTCAAATGTGCCGTCGGATCGAACACATAATTATAATCACAGATCACCCCATCCGCCCATTCTGACAGATCAAGAGATAGTTCAAACGGACATACATGAAAATCTTCTGCCTGTCTTTCAATTGATTCCCGTGTCAGCTTCTTTTGTTTTTCTAACATGTCATAAACTGCATCATTCACCCGGTCAAAATGACCTTTCGCATAAGGACAAGCATCCGGATTGCATTCTGTCTCCTCACAAAAACAGATCTTCTCTTTCGCAGTCAATGTAATTGAACGAAAAGCAAGACCTTTTTCTTCAAGAATAGAAAATGCCTGCTCCGCCACGGTTCTTGTGATCGTCTTTGCTGTCAGATAGAATAATTTATCCCCCAATCCTTCTCCGATTGCTTTCACCGCCGGATACAATACTGCCATCGTCTTTCCGGTTCCTGTTGAGGCCTGGATAAATAATTTCTTCTTGTGATAAATTGTACGATATACGGAAGCTGCCAGGTCAAACTGCCCTTCTCTATATGCGAATGGAAATTCGGTCTGATGAATCGAAGCATCTCTTCTCTTTTCCCACTCAATCTGCAGTTTTGCCCAACGTTCATACTGATGAACCAAATCAAGAAACCATTTTTCTAATTCTTCAAATGTATACTCTTCCCGAAATCTTTTCACATCTTCCGTATCTAGATTACAATAGGTCATCTGAACACTGATCTGCTTTAATCCTTGCTGTCTGGCATAAATATATGCGTAACATTTTGCCTGAGCAAGATGAACCGGCACAGGATGCTCCACTCGATCAAGGGAACGCACAACGCCTTTGATCTCATCTATTATTGTTTTTCTGATTCAAGGAGAATTCCATCCGCACGTCCTTCCAGTTTTAATTGGAATCCGTCACACGGAAGCTGCAGTTTTAAGGAAACTTCTGCCTGATAGTTTGAGCCCATCATACGCTGGATCTTTCGGTGAAGGCGTCCTCCCATCAGCATCGCATCTTTATCCAGCGTACCTGAAATCCTGTTATCAATGTCACCTTCTTTTAATATGAATTCAACCAGATTCCGAACCGATAACCTGATGATTTTCTCTGTTTCCATTTCATTTGCACTCCAAAATATTATCGTTGTAAAACACATTGTGCCAATCTTTTGACAGATTGGCACGTGAAATACATCTTTTATTTTACTTTACTTCTTTTTCTTTTGCAACGCTTGTTTCTGTATGGGCAACTTCTGCAATTGTTTTCGTAAGTCCTGCAATTCCCTGAATCTCTGAAGGAATGATGATCTTCGTCGCTTTTCCGTCTGCCGCCTTGGCAAATGCCTCCAGACTCTTTAATGTAAGAACAACATCATCTGCTCCGGCATTCTTAATATACTCGATACCTTCTGCTGTAGCCTTCTGTACAGAACGAATCGCTTCTGCCTGTCCCTCTGCTTCTTTGATCCGTTTCTGTTTCTCAGCTTCTGCTTTCAGGATTGCTGCCTGCTTAGATGCCTCTGCCTCCAGGATCACAGATTCCTTTTCTCCTTCTGCAACAAGAATCGTAGACTTCTTCTCTCCTTCTGCACGCAGGATTGCTTCACGGCGTTCACGCTCTGCTTTCATCTGCTTCTCCATCGCATCCTGGATTGCCTTCGGTGGCATGATATTCTTCAGTTCAACACGATTCACCTTGATTCCCCACTCATCTGTTGCAATATCAAGGATCGTACGCATCTTGGAGTTGATCGTCTCACGGGAAGTCAGTGTCTCATCTAATTCCAGATCTCCGATGATATTACGAAGTGTTGTTGCTGTCAGATTCTCGATTGCCGCAATCGGACTTTCTACTCCGTATGCATACTTCTTCGGGTCAGTGATCTGATAGAATACAACCGTATCGATCTGCATGGTAACATTATCCTTCGTGATCACTGCCTGTGGTTCAAAATCAACAACCTGTTCTTTCAAGGAAACTCTTTTTGCCACACGGTCAAGGATCGGCACTTTAAAATGTAATCCTACGCCCCATGTCTCCTTGTATCCGCCAAGTCGCTCCACAACATACGCATGCGCCTGCGGAACGATACGGATATTTGACACAAGAAGCCACACCACGATCATAATAATGATCATCCAAATAATAAGTCCAAATATCATAGCTCTTCCTCCTCACATTTCTCTAAAATCAGTTTCACTCCGGAAATTGCTGCTACTTTGGCAAGCGAATCTTTCTCAATTCTGTCTTTGTCTGACTTGCACCGTGCAGTCCATTCCTTCCCCTGTGCAATTGCAGTACCGGTCTGTGCAAAATTATCAACTGTCTCTGTCACCTTAACAACACTTCCAATCAATTCATCACAATTCGTCTTCACATGATGCGCATTAACATACTTCGCTGCAAAGGGCCTGGTAAAGATCACAAGCACTGCTGAAATAACTACGAATACAGCAATCTGTATCACCATTCCAGCTCCGGCAAGCGAAACTAACAACGCCGCCAGCGCACCGCCCGAAAACCAGATTGAAGTCAGACCAACCGTGGCAAGCTCAATAATCAAAAACACCACCATAAACCCCAGCCACAAAAAAATCTCCCTCTCCAAAAAATCCGCCCCCTTTCGTTTTTGAATACGCTAAGTATCTCAGTCGATAAATGTCCGTCTTCTTACATACTTTCAAAGGGATGAGGTAGAGCGAGCCGGTGCTCGTGGTAATAGCAGGACTGGTCTTGCGACCATTCTATAAAGTGCTCATTTCCCCATACGAATCCCCTCAAAAACACAAATTACTCACACTCGCGAATCTTCTTTCTAAGTGGCAGTACCATCGCCGGAGATACAGACAATTCATCAAGTCCCATCTTCAGGAACTCTTCTGTCAGTTCAAGGTCTGCTCCAAGTTCTCCACAGATTCCGATCCATTTTCCTTCTGCGTGTGCATTATCTGCTGCCATCTTGATCATAGCAAGTACTGCCGGATGATGTGGATCATAGAACTCATCCAGCGCAAGGTTCTGACGGTCAATCGCCAGCGTATACTGTGTCAGATCATTTGTTCCAACACTGAAGAAATCAACTTCTTTTGCAAGTTCGCGGCTCATCATAACTGATGCCGGAGTCTCGATCATAATACCAAGTTCTACGTCTTCCTTGAATGGAAGTCCTTCTTCTCTCAACTCTGCCTTCACTTCTTCGATGATCTCTTTGATCTTACGAACTTCTTTTACAGAAATAATCATCGGGAACATAATGGAAAGATTTCCATATACGGATGCACGGTAAAGTGCACGAAGCTGAGTCTTGAAGATCTCCGGTCTTGTCAGACAAATACGAATTGCTCTGTATCCCAGTGCCGGGTTCTCTTCTTTCGCAAGATTGAAGTAATCAACCTGCTTGTCTGCTCCAATGTCAAGTGTACGAATGATGACTTTCTTTCCTGCCATGCTTTCTACAACCTGTTTGTAAGCTGCAAACTGCTGTTCTTCTGTCGGATAAGTACTGTTCTCAAGATAAAGGAACTCACTTCTGAACAGACCTACTCCGCCTGCATCATTCTTAAGTACTGCACCAAGATCAGATACGTTACCAATGTTCGCATAAACGTTGATTTTCTGTCCGCTCTTTGTCACATTCTCTTTTCCTTTGAGCTGGTTCAGAAGTTCTTTCTGCTCAAGGTCTTTCGCACGCTTCTCCTGCATCTTTGCAAGTGTCTCTTCATCCGGATCCACATAGATTGTTCCTGTAAATCCATCAATGATAGCCATCTCTCCATCGTACTTCGGATTGAGCGCTTCCCCCATTCCGATTACAGCCGGAATATTCATTGTTCTTGCAAGGATCGCTGTATGAGAGTTAGAAGAACCATACATTGTAGCAAATCCAAGCACTTTCTCTTTATCGAGCTGTACTGTCTCACTTGGTGCAAGATCGTCTGCTGCAACAATACAAGGTTCTGTCATCTCACGTGTTCCGTTGCTCACTCCGCAGAGAATATCAAGCACACGCTCGGAAACGTCCTTCACGTCGGCTGCACGTCCCTGCATATATGCATCATCCATAGATGCAAACATCTGTGCAAAGTTATCAGCTGTTGTTGAAACAGCATACTCTGCATTCACACTCTGTGTACGGATAATTCCTTCAATAGATTCCAGATAATCCAGATCATCAAGCATCATCTGGTGAATCTCAAAGATCATGGCGTTGGCCTCACCTACATCTTCAATGGCTTTGTCGTAAAGGTCTTTCAGCTGGTCGATTGCTGTGTTCTTAGCCTCTTCGAATCTCTTCCATTCCGCATCCACGTCATCCACATGTGTTCTTCTGATCACCTTTTCGTTTCTCTTATAGAACATCAGCTTTCCAATGGATACTCCACCAAATACGCTTTTTCCTTCAATCGTTATCATATACACAAATCCTCCTTGAAATAAAATATTTCATAGACATTGGTTAAATTATATAATACTTCCATTCTTTTTTCAATCAGCATCCTTTCTTTATTTTTCTTTTTCTACTCTTGTGAGATATTGCGCCTTACGTTTTCATATCATTATATGTATTTTGTGTTACTGTTCACTCTCGTGTGAGCAGTAACATTTTGTCGTTTTCTACAAAATAGAAAAGTTTACATTTGACTTTCTTTGTTAAACATGCTACAATAGACAAAGTGTCACTATGAATTTATACTGACACAATATTACAGTTTTCAGCGCATTGTAAACTGTGATGATTTAACAACTTATATTCTTTTAATGGAGGGCAACACAATGACAGGTACAGTAAAATGGTTTAATAACCAGAAGGGTTACGGATTTATCTCTGACGCTGAAGGCAATGACATTTTTGTTCATTATTCAGGACTTGTAATGGATGGATTCAAATCTCTCGAAGAGGGCCAGGCTGTTGAGTTCGAAGTAACAGAAGGCGCTAAAGGACCTCAGGCTGTTAACGTAGTGAAACTTTAATCAAGACTTTATGTACCTTTTAATTAATAAATAGACCGTATTTAATTTTTAAAAGTAATACAGAAATTCGATTAACAAAAAAGAGCTTTTTAAGCTCTTTTTTTGTTGCACAACCCCGGCAATCTACATTACGCTTACACGAGAAATGCAGTTTTGCCGGATATAATTATTTTATTAACAAAGTGGATATTTTGCAGTCAGCTCAGCAACCATTGCTTTTGCTTTTTCTACATTCTCTTCACTTTCGATTACCATTGCAATAATCTCTGCGATCTTATCCATATCATCTTCTTTCATTCCACGTGTTGTAACCGCCGGTGTTCCAAGTCTTACACCACTTGTTACAAACGGTGAACGAGGATCATTCGGAATTGTATTCTTGTTCGCTGTTACATGAGCATCATCCAGACGCTTCTCCAGCTCTTTTCCGCTTGTCTCTGTTCCCGACAGGTCTACAAGCATCAGATGGTTATCTGTATCTCCGGAAACGATCTTCACTCCGCGTGCTTTCAAACCGTTGCAGAGTGCTTTCGCATTTTTAACAACCTGCTCCATATATGTTTTATACTCAGGCTCAAGTGCTTCCTTGAAGCAAACTGCCTTACCGGCGATCACATGCATCAGCGGACCTCCCTGAATTCCCGGGAATACAGCTTTGTTGAAATTGAATTTCTTATTCATCTCTTCGCTGCACATGATCATTCCACCTCTTGGTCCACGAAGTGTCTTATGTGTTGTTGTTGTTGTCACATGCGCATACGGAATCGGACTTGGATGAAGTCCTGTAGCAACAAGTCCTGCGATGTGTGCGATATCTACCATCAGATATGCTCCCACCTCATCTGCGATCTCACGGAAACGCTTGAAATCAATTGTTCTTGCATAAGCACTTGCTCCTGCAACGATCAGTTTCGGTTTATGTTCCTTCGCAATACGAAGCACTTCATCATAATCGATCACGCCGTCTGCATTCACTCCGTAATGTGCTACATCAAAATATTTACCGGACATATTAACCGGTGAACCGTGTGTCAGATGTCCGCCATGATCAAGGTTCATTCCCATGATCTTATCTCCCGGCTCAAGCATGGCAAACATAACTGCCATGTTCGCCTGTGCCCCTGAATGTGGCTGCACATTAACATACTCACATCCAAACAGTTTCTTTGCTCTTTCTCTTGCAAGGTCTTCTACTACATCTACACACTGACATCCACCATAATATCTCTTTCCCGGATATCCTTCTGCATACTTATTAGTCAGAGGGCTTCCCATAGCTGCCATGACTGCTTTGCTCACCCAGTTCTCAGAGGCGATCAGCTCGATATGGGAGTTCTGTCTCTCCATCTCTGCTTTTATTGCATCTGCTATCTCTGGATCTGTGTTCATAATCTCATCGAAATCGTACATTATCTCTTCCTCCATTAAAGCTTTACCACGTCAAAGCGTTGTAGTCATTATAGCACAGCACTTTACATCCGTCTAGCGCATTTCCTACGAAAAATCAAACAAGGAAAGCTGATTACTCTGTGGAAGATTCCCAAATAATCCCAGTTCTGCCATCAAATCGATCACTGTCTTACTTACTTTTGTCCTCTGACGGAAATCATCCAGTGAGAGATATGGACCGTCTTTTGAAGCTTCTTCCACAGCCTCCGCCGCCTTATCTCCCATTCCTTCGATGCTGGCAAGAGACGGCATCAGTTTTCCGTCAATGATCTGAAACATCTTCGCCTTCGCCCGGTAAATATCAATCGGCATAAACTCCAGTCCTCGCGCGTACATTTCCTGGACAATCTTCATATCCTTCATGACATCCTGTTCTTTTTTCGTCAGAGTATCGCTTCGCTTTTTATAGTCTTTCATGTAATAATTCAGTTTATCCTTGCCCTGACACATAATCGCATAAGAAAATGCATCTGCACGGATTCCAAAGTAAGCTCCATAATAAGCCAGCGGATAATTGATCTTACAGTAAGCAATACGATAAGCCATCATAACATAGGCTGCCGCATGAGCCTTTGGAAACATATAGCTGATCTTCTTACAGGACCAGATATACCAGTCCGGTACATCCTGCGCTTTCATTGCTTCTTCCCACTCCGGCTTCAATCCTTTTCCTTTACGCACACTCTCCATGATTGTAAAGGCCAGTGCACTTTCCACTCCCTTGTTGATCAGATAAATCATGATATCATCACGGGTACAGATTGCCGTAGAAATGGTTGCTTTTCCGGATTTTACAAGTTCCTGTGCATTTCCGAGCCACACGTTCGTTCCATGTGACAGACCTGAAATTCGGATCAGATCTGATAACGTCTGAGGTTTTGTATCCTGCACCATCTGGATAACGAAATCTGTACCAAACTCTGGAATTCCAAGACACCCAAGCTTACAGCCGTCAATATCTTCCGGTTTGATCCCAAGAATTTCTGTACCATGAAATAGTTCGATCACTTTCTTGTCATCCAGCGGAATCTCCGTTGCAACGAAAGGATGCTCCTCATTGTATTCATTTTCCATTGCATCGGAAGTAATATAGTCTTCCAATGTACGAATCATCGTAGGATCATCATGTCCGAGAATATCAAGTTTCAAAAGGTTATGGTCAATGGAATGATAATCAAAATGTGTCGTTGTAATGCCGCATTCCATATCGTTGGCCGGATGCTGCACCGGTGTAAACTCATTGATGCTGTGTCCGTGCGGAAGTACTACGATTCCTCCCGGATGCTGTCCGGTACTTCGCCGGATTCCGGTACATCCTTCTGTAATTCGTTCAATCTCACAGCCACGCTTTCTCTGACCACGTTCTTCATAATAATTTTTCACAAATCCATATGCTGTCTTATCTGCCAGCGTACCGATCGTTCCGGCTTTGAATGTATGACCCTCACCAAAGAGAACCTCTGTATATTTATGAGCCTTCGCCTGGTAATCTCCGGAGAAGTTCAGGTCAATATCAGGCTCTTTATCTCCCTTGAAACCAAGGAATGTTTCAAACGGAATATCAAACCCGGCCTTAACCAGTTTTTCTCCGCACACAGGACAATTTCTATCCGGCATGTCGTAACCACAGCCTCCGGCAAATGCCCGGACCTCTTCAGACTCAAAATCACTGTAATGACATTTTTCACAGTAATAGTGAGGACTTAGCGGATTAACCTCCGTGATTCCAGACATCGTCGCAACAAAAGACGAACCTACTGATCCACGGGAACCAACAAGATACCCATCCGCATTGGACTTCCATACCAGTTTCTGCGCAATGATATACATAACGGCATATCCGTTGGAAATAATAGAGTTCAGCTCTTTCTCAAGTCTGGAAGACACCTGTACCGGAAGATCTTCTCCATACATTTCATGTGCTTTACGATAACAGATATCTCGAAGCTCCTGATCGGAATCCGCGATTACCGGAGGACACTTATTTGGATTTACCGGTGAGATTTTCTCTACCATACGTGCGATCTTCTGTGGATTTTCTATAACAACTTCTCTTGCCTTCGCAGAACCAAGATATGCAAACTCTTCCAACATTTCATCTGTTGTGCGAAGGAACAGCGGTGCCTGATTATCTGCGTCTTTGAATCCTTTTCCTGCCATAATGATCCGGCGATAAACTTCATCTTCCGGATCAAGGAAATGAACGTCACAGGTTGCTACAACCGGCTTACCGAATTTCTCTCCAAGTTCAACAATTTCCCGGTTTACATTACGCAGATCTTCCTCTGTATTGATATTCGGCGTTTTCTCATCTTCGAGCATAAACATATCATTTCCAATTGGCTGGATTTCATAATAATCATAGAAATCCGCCAGTCTCGCAATCTGCTGTGAAGACTGTTTTTCAAGAACCGCACGGTATAATTCTCCTGCCTCACAGGCACTTCCGATAATGATTCCTTCTCTGTGTTCATTGATCAGACTTTTCGGAATTCTCGGTCTTCTTGCATAATATGTCATATGAGATGCCGTGATCAGCTGATACAGGTTATATCTTCCAATATCATTCTGTGCGATCAAAATAATGTGATGTGTCGGCATCTTACGGATTGCATTAACATTACGATCCCCAAACTTGTTCATTTCTTTTAAGTTCATGATATGCTGATCTTTGAGCATTTCAACAAATTTTACAAAAATTTCTGCTGTTGCACCTGCATCATCAACCGCACGGTGATGATTTTCCAATGAAATTCCAAGTGCTTTTGCAACCAGATTCAATTTATATTTCGAAAGGGTCGGAAGCAGCACACGTGCAAGAGCCACTGTATCAACAGATGTGAATTCCTGTTCCAGACCAAGCACACGACAATTCTGTTCGATAAACCCGACATCAAATCCTGCATTATGCGCAACCAATGCGCCCTCACCAATAAATTCGAGAAACTGTGGCAGCACAACCTCGATTGTCGGAGCATCCAGCACCATCTCATCTGTAATACTTGTCAGGTTTGTAATTTCAAAAGGAATCGGACGTTCCGGATTCACAAAGGTGCTGAACTTGTCTACAATCTGCCCATTCTCAACCTTCACAGCTCCAATCTCAATAATTCTGTCACGGATAGAACTGAATCCTGTTGTCTCGATATCAAAAACAATATAGGTGTCATCCAATGTCTGATCTTTTGCATTAACTGCAATCTCAGTTAAGTCATCAACCACATAGCCTTCCACGCCATATAGAACTTTAAACGGATCATCTTTATCCAATGTCTCAATATAGTGATTTGCAACCGGGAACGCCTGGGCTACACCATGATCTGTAATTGCAATCGCCGGATGTCCCCAGTCATGTGCTCTGCGGACGATATCTGTCACTTCAGAAACTCCATCCATATCACTCATCTTTGTATGGCAATGAAGTTCTACACGTTTCGTTGGATTGAGATCTTGCCTTGAGACCGTAAAGTCTCCAATCTTCTTGATTCCGGTAATTGAACCAATTGTCAGTTCACCGTCGAATTTATCAATTGTTGTCACACCTTTGATCTTAACGAAAGCACCTTTCTTCAAATCTCCGAGAATCTCCGGTAACTGATCATTTCTGGCAAACATCTTGATCGTGATTGTATCCGTAAAATCAGTCACAGCAAAGATAATGATCGTCTTCTCATTTCTGATCTCTCGTGTATCAAAATTGATGATCTTACCATGAATCGTGATCTCACCCATCTCAGAAACAACCTGTTCCAATTTGATTGGCTCATCTTCAAAATTCTTTCCGTAGATCAGGTTCGGATCGTCTCCGATCTTCACCGGACGCACATAATCCTTCTTGCGGAATTCCTTCTTTTTGAACTCTTTCTTTCCGCCCGAAGCTGCTGCATTTCCTGAAGAAGTTTTTCCTGAAGTCTCTGCTTTCTTTTCTCCGGAAGACGAGCTTCCTGATTCAGATGACTTCTTCTTTGCCTCCACAGCAGACTTTCGCTCCTCATATTCGCCTCTCTGTTTCGCGCGCCGTTCAAAGATTGCATTAATTTCCTGCTGAATCCTCTGCTCGTCATATTCTCTGCTTCCCTGACCCTCGTTTTCTTTATATGTAACCCGGATATCAACATTCATATGAAAACGATTCCTGAATACATTGTCCAGCAGATTCATGATCTCTTCTTTTCTTCCTTCGGAAACAATCGTATCAAGAAGCTCCAGACGGACGACATTTCCCTCTTCATAGTTCACTTCTGCCTGTGAAAACATGTTTGCAGCAAGGACACTGATTTCTTTCAGTTCAAGAATCAAACTCTCTTTGTACTCTTCCATCACTGTTTCCGGTGTATAAAGCTCAGACAGCTCATACTCTTCCAGAATCTGAAGTTTTACAGAAGATGTTCCAAAGAGCTGCTCTTTGATCCGCTGCTCCATCTGCCATATTTTCTTCTTTGGGATCAGATGATGGCTCTTTAAATGTACATGCAGAAAATCACGACCAGAATTAGTCGTGATTTTCTTAACTTCCACATCAGCAAAGAGAACTTTAAATTCCTCTTCTACTTTCAATGTGGGAAATACATGAAAAAATGTTTTTTCATTCTTTATTTGTTCCAATTCAATAACTCCTGTCTTAAAGTATCAAGAAGTTCTTCTTCCTTTACCTTCTTGACGATCTCACCCTTCTTGATCAAAAGTCCTTCCCCAATACCTCCTGCAATTCCGATATCGGCTTCTTTTGCCTCTCCAGGTCCGTTTACAACACATCCCATAACTGCAACTTTAATATCAAGCGGAATGTCTGCTACCATCTCTTCTACCTGGTTTGCAAGCTTGATCAGATTAATTCTTGTTCTTCCACAAGTCGGACAGGATACAACCTCAATACCTCCCTTGCGAAGTCCAAGTGTCTTAAGGATCAGTTTTGCTGTACGAATCTCTTCTACCGGATCTCCCGTCAGGGAAACACGAATTGTATTACCGATTCCCTCATGGAGAATGATTCCAAGTCCTACAGAAGATTTCACATTTCCTGAGTATACAGTTCCAGACTCTGTAATTCCAACATGAAGCGGATATGGGCATTCTTTAGCGATCAGCTCATGCGCCTTCACACACATCAGAACATCAGAAGATTTAATGCTGACAACAAGGTTGTCATAACCCATAGACTCGATCAGATGAACTTTATCCAGCGCACTCTCCACGATCCCTTCTGCAGTAACACCACCATATTTCTCAAGCAGATGTTTCTCAAGAGAACCACTATTTACACCGACACGGATTGGAACATTGTACTCTTTCGCTTTGTCTACTACTGCCTGTACCCGTTCTTTTGCACCGATATTTCCCGGATTGATACGGATCTTATCAGCTCCATTCTCAATTGCTGCGATTGCCATCTTATAATCAAAATGAATGTCTGCAACAAGCGGAATATGAATCTGTTTTTTAATCTCTTTGATTGCTTTTGCAGCCTCCATTGTCGGAACTGTACAGCGGATGATCTCACATCCTGCTTTTTCCAGACGCAGGATCTGCTCCACTGTGGCTTCTACATCTTCTGTCCTTGTATTTGTCATAGACTGGATTGCAATCGGGTGGTCCCCCCCAATCACAACATCCCCAATTCTTACTTCTTTCGTCTGATTTCTGTACATGATCTGTACCCCCTGTTTCCACTGCTCTGCAAGTACTTTCTGTGTCATCTGCTGAGGCAGAATCACCTTTTACTTTCCACTTTTTTCAAATGTCTTCTGACTTCCATATTCTGAATCCGTCAGTGTCAGTACGTTCTGTTCTACACTGTATTCGTAAGTTCCTTCCATCACATCCGCAACATCTCTAAGATCCTGCTGGGAATATTTTTTCGTCTTTTCAGCCTGTGTGGCAAGTTTCTCTTCATTCACATGAATCGCAAAACGCTTATGTTCCATGTCGATCGTATACTCGACCGGAACACTGACCGTACTTTCATCCAATGTCTGGACAATTGTCATCGCACCATTATTCTTGATTTTGAGCTTCATTCCATCATCTGTATTCTCCCAGTTTCCTGCCAGAGGATTAGAAGTAAAAAGCTTCACTGCAAAAAAGATAGCAATTAAAATAATCAAGACCGATGTTACCGTCATAACTGTTCTCCAGGCTATATTTCTCTTTTCTTCATTATCTTTCAGTAACATAAAAATCACTTCCTTTGCATATTTATCTTATCCAAAAATACCGCCAATAATTCCATAGGAAATGACTGACATAATAAATGCTGCGAGACAGACACCAACAACAACTGCCGGAAAAGCTTTTCTAAAACGGATTCCAAGCAGAGCTGCGATCAGTGATCCTGTCCACGCTCCGGTTCCCGGAAGAGGAATTCCAACAAAAAGTACAAGACCCCAGAACTCATATTTCTCTATCTTGTCACTTTTACTCATTGCCTTCTTCTCCAACTTCTCCACCATCGGCTTCAAACGCTTCGTTCCTTTCATCCAGTCAAAGATCTTTGTGATCAGTAAAAGGATGAATGGGATTGGAACAAGATTTCCAATCACACAGATAGGTACTGCTTTTGCAAGTTCCACGTTCAAAAATGCCGGTCCTGCCGCAAGCAGTCCTCCACGCAATTCCAGAATCGGAACCATTGAGATCAGGAAGAGAATAAATTCCTTACCGACCTTTCCGCCCAGTGTCACCATAAACCAGTTGATCAAAGCTTCACTCATTCAGTTATTTCTCCTTTATATATGTTCTCAAAAAATCAAAAAGCGTCTCCATCTCTTCTCTTGTACCAATTGTAATTCTCAGATACTGATCGATTCGTGGTGCATTCCAATGTCTGACATAGATATTATTCTCTTTCAAAGCCTGGAAAAGTTCATTCGCATCAACCTTTGGATGTCTTGCAAAAATAAAATTCGCCTTTGCATCCGGGAAAACAAAACCAAGTTTCAAAAGCTCTTCTTTTGCCCATTCTCTTGTTTCAACTATTTTACGAACTCCTTCTTCAAAATATACTTTGTCTTTAACCGCTTCCACACCACAGGCAAGAGCTGTCTGATTCATCGTGTAAGAGTTAAAAGAATATTTCACATCATTCAGGCAGCGGATCAGATCCGGATTCGAGATTGCATATCCGATTCGCATACCAGCCATACTTCTTGCCTTTGAGAAAGTCTGTGTCACAATAAGATTATCATACTTATCGATCAGTTCAATCGCAGATCTTCCCGCAAAATCAATATACGCCTCATCTACGATCACGATAGAATTCCTGTTCTGCTTTAAGATACCTTCTACAAATTCAAGATCTTCATAAATTGCTGTCGGCGCATTTGGATTCGGGAAAATAATTCCACCGTTTTCAGCATAATAATCCTCTTTCACAATCTTAAAGTTTTCATCAAGTTCTGGACAGTGATAAGGAATCCGATATAATTCTGCCCAGACTTTATAAAATGAATATGTAATATCCGGGAAGAGAATTGGGAGATCCGAATTAAAAAAGGTGAGGAAACACATAGAAATCACATCATCAGATCCAACTCCTACAAAAACCTGATCTTTTCCTACGCCATAATAATCTGCAAGACTTCCGACGAGTTCGTCCGCAGTCGGATCCGGATACAGGCGAAAACGGTCTGTGTCCATCTCTTTCAGAACACGTTCCACTCCCGGTGCCGGTGGATATGGATTCTCATTTGTATTCAGTTTTACAACCTTATGCTGTGGCTGCTCACCCGGTACATATGGTTCTACGCTACGTATATTTCTCAAAAGTTCTTCTCTTACAGCCATGGTACTACCTCTATCTATACTCTCTTGCAAGCTCCGCAAATTTAGGAAGCGCATTTACAATTGTTTCATATGCTACACAATACGCCATTCTGACATATCCGGGACATCCAAAAGAGCTTCCCGGAACGATCAGAATATTGTATTTCTTCGCGGTATTACAAAATTCTTTTTCATCTGCAACTGGTGATTTTACAAAGAGATAAAATGCTCCTTCCGGTTTGATGCACTCAAATCCAAGTTCTTTCAATCCATTATAAAGAGTCTCTCTGTTTCTGTCATAATATGAAATGTCTGTCTTCTCATTCAGACATGCCTTCACCACTTTCTGCTGCAGTGTCGGTGCATTGACAAATCCAAGAATTCTCGTTGCAACGTTAGCTGCGGCGTTCAGTTTCTCACTGTCTGCCACTTCATCCGGAATCACAAGATAACCGATACGTTCTCCCGGAAGAGAAAGTGATTTACTAAAAGAATATCCTACAACTGTATTTGCATAATACTTTGTGAGATATGGAACTTCTACTCCGTCATAAGCAAGTTCTCTGTATGGTTCATCTGAGATCAGATAAATCTCTGTTCCAAATTCTTTCTGTTTCTTCTCAAGAATCGCTGCTAGCTTCTGAATCGTCTCTTCAGAATATACAACACCTGTCGGATTATTCGGAGTATTGACGATGACTGCCTTTGTTTTTGGTGAGAGCTTTTCTTCAAACTCATCAATCTTTGGCTGGAATGTCTCTGTATCCGGAGATATCTCCACGATCACACCGTCATAATTATCTGTATAGCTTCTGTATTCTCCAAAATAAGGAGCAAACACAACAACTTCATCACCTGGATTCAGCAGTGATTTCAAAATCACATTAAGACCTCCCGCTGCTCCGACTGTCATCGTAATATTGCGGGAAGCAAAGTTTGTTCCAAAGCGTTCATTTAAGGAATCAGCAACTGCCTGTCTCACATCCTCATAACCTGCATTGCTGTTCGTATAACCGTGAAGCACGATCGGATCCTCTTCGGAAAGGATCTCGATCATTGCTTTCTTTACCGCTTCCGGTGCCGGAACATTTGGATTTCCCAGGCTGAAGTCAAATACATTCTCTGCTCCGTATTTTGCTGCAAGACGGTTGCCCTCTTCAAACATCGCACGGATTGCAGAGCTGTTCGCTACCATGTTTTCCATTTTTTTTGAAATCATTGCTGTCCTCCTATTCTTGTCACAAACCCTTTCTCTTCCAAAAAAGCCGGACGATAAGATAATTTTGCCTTACGGAGTCCTTCTTCCCCGGCATCATCTTCTCTATTCACATAAGTGTAATCCATGCATTCATGTTCAACAAACTGCTGATTAATCATAGGGTATGCTCCCTGTACATCTGCAAATGCTTTCTCAATATGAACAACAAAGGTATCCTTGCACAGTTCTTCCCCTACTGTAAAAGCAACAATTTTTTCGCCATTTCTCAACACTCCGCCTTTAAAGCCGAGTTCTTTGTATAAACGGAGGGAATTCAACGAAACGCACATCTCTGCGTTCTTCTCAGGATCATCATTACATCCATTCGAATTTCTCCACTTCAGAGCCATCTGAAAGCACTCTTCTACATTCTCATCACTGAGTGATTCGTAAGACCAGTCCGGATAAAGCTGCTTAAACTTATTAATATGGTTTCGCTTTCCGTGAAGCTTCTTTCCTGCAAGTGTTGCAAGCTTCTCCGTCTCATAGATGTAATCTGCCTGATCTCTGTCATATTCAATCCGGAATTGTCCCGGATACCACTCTTCCATCTGTGAAAAATTCTCCGGTGTCACACAGTAAAGACCGAATTCACAGTCTTCATCCTCGCAGATCTTCATCAATTCTTCCAATGCAGCTTTGACGGCTTCCGGCTTTCCTACAGGGTAAGCATAAGTATGTCCATCTCCTTCATCACGAAATACAAGTGCATTATGAAGGATTGCATATTTCACTTTATACTGTCTGGACCAGAGATATACATTCGCAAATGTTCTCTCGCAGCTTCTGCTTGGAGCCTGTGCGAAATAATAGTCAATCAGTTCTTTGTCTTCCAGTTCCGGTCGTTTGAATTCCGGTATCATCCTTGTACTACTCCTCCATCTTTGCAAGCTTCGCTGTCTGATCCGCTGCAATCAAGCTGTCGATCACTTCATCCAGATCACCATTTAAAATCGTATCCAATTTATGAAGTGTCAGTTTGATTCTGTGATCTGTTACTCTTCCCTGTGGGAAGTTATATGTTCTGATCTTTTCAGAACGGTCTCCTGTACCGATCTGGCTTCTTCTCTCTGCTGCCTCAGAAGCCTGTTTCTTCTCAAGCTCCAGGTCATACAGTTTGGAACGAAGCAGTCGGAATGCCTTCTCTTTATTCTGCAGCTGTGATTTCTCTGTCTGACTGTAAATCACGATTCCTGTCGGATAATGAGTCAGTCGTACCGCAGAGTCCGTTGTATTGACACACTGTCCACCGTTTCCTGATGCACGCATTACATCGATACGGATATCCTTCTCATCAATTACAACATCAACTTCTTCTGCCTCAGGCATTACGGCTACAGTAATTGTTGAAGTATGAATTCTTCCGCCACTTTCTGTCTCCGGCACACGCTGTACACGATGTACTCCACTTTCGTACTTCATACGGGAATATGCTCCCTGTCCTGTGATCATGAATACACATTCTTTGAATCCGCCGATTCCATTCTCATTCAGAGAGATCATCTCTGTCTTCCATCTGCGGCTGTCTGCATAATGCACATACATACGATAAACTTCTGCCGCAAAAAGTGCAGCCTCATCTCCACCTGCACCGGCACGGATCTCAACGATAACATTCTTATCATCATTCGGATCCTTCGGAAGAAGAAGAATCTTAAGTTCCTGCTCCAATTCTTCAATTCTGGCTTTAGATTCATTCAACTCTTCTTTTGCAAGCTCACGCATCTCTTCATCTGATTCTTCTTCCAGAATCATCAGACTCTCTTCTACATTCTGCTTACAGTTCTTATATTCCTGATAAGCTTCAACGATTGGTGCAAGATCACTCTGCTCTTTCATCAGCTTACGGAAACGCTCCGGATCATTCGCCACATCCGGCTCCTGAAGTTCACCCATTACTTCCTGGTAACGAATTACCAAATCCTCTAATCTGTCAAACATAGTTCTATATCCTCTTCTATTTTTTATCTTCTTTATCTTTTTAATAGTACACGCCACAGACGATGCGGTCAAGTCCTGCCAGGTCCTTTTTTACGAACACCTTGTCATATCCCGCTTTTTTCATAAGATCAGAAACTTCTTTGCCCTGGTCATATCCAATCTCGAAAGCAAGTATTCCTCCTGTTTTCAGGAATTGTTTTGCATCAGTAACAATCTTCCGGTAGAAATACAATCCGTCTTCTTTCCCATCCAATGCACTGAATGGATCGTGAAGTTTCACTTCATCTTGAAGCTTCTCAATTTCTGCTGTTCTGATGTAAGGTGGGTTTGATAAGATCATATCATAAGTTTCACTGACATTTTCAAAAAGATCACTCAAAATCCAGTTCACTTTTCCATTCTCATCCTTTTTCGTGCTTCTCAAATGTTTTTCATTTTTCTGCGCTACCATAAGAACCTGCTCCGAAAAGTCAACACCTGTTCCTTCTATAAAGATACCCTTTTGTTCTGCATAATGCATTACGCTCAGAAGAATACATCCTGACCCGGTACACATATCCAACAGTTGCAAACAATCTTTTGATCTGAATGTCTCTTGTTTCATCATCTCCAGTGCCTCTTCCACAAGCACCTCTGTATCTTGTCTTGGAATCAGCACATGTTCATTCACCAGAAATTCAAGTCCCATAAATTCCTGACTTCCTGTAATATGCTGCAATGGAATATGATTTCTTCTTTTTTCAAGATATTCTTTATACTTTTTCCATGCTTCCGGATCCATGCTCTGATCCGGATCCATATAATAGCGAGCTTTCGTAATCCCTGTCACAAATTCCAACAGATACCACGCATCCAGATCTGCCTCTGTAATTCCTGCTTTCGCAAGAATTTCTTTTCCTTCTTTATATGCATTTTTCAAACTTATTGAATCGCTGCAATCTGTTTTATACACTGTCCTCTTGTCTGATTCTGTTCTCATTGCTTCAGGTTCTCCTCCTGCCATGTCTTCCAGTCAAACACTGCTTCCACTGCTTTGATCCCAACCTCGATCATACTGTCATCCGGTTCCTTTGTTGTCAGATTCTGAACCCAGAGTCCTGGTTTACTAAGTACATTGATTACCGGATGATCACTGTTTCCAGCCAGACGGATCAATTCATAAGAGATTCCTGCGATCAACGGAAGCAGGGCGATCCGAAGAAGTACTCTCACAACCTGGGACTTTGCCGTAATAAAAAAGCAAACAATAATACTTACGATCATGACAAAGAAAAGAAAGCTTGTTCCACATCTCTTATGTTGTTTGGAACTCTTCCGTACATTTTCTACATTTAATTCCAATCCATGTTCGATGCAATTAATACACTTATGCTCTGCCCCGTGATACATAAATGTTCTCTTGATATCCTTTGTTCTGGAAATCAGAACAATATAGATCAGGAAAACAGCAACGCGGATCACACCTTCTAAAACAGTCATTACAAGATGTGAAGAGGTATGTTTTTCTATAATACTACTCAGATAATACGGAAGAACCATAAAAATACCAACCGCAATTAAGACAGAAACCACAACTGTCAGGTTCATGATCAGTTTTTCCTTCTTCTCCTGCTTTCTTGCCTCATCTTCTGTAAGAATCTCTTCTTCCTCGTCTTCAAAAAAACTTGCAGAATAAGTCAATGTCTTCATTCCCAGCACAAGAGAATCCACAAAATTAAAAATCCCCCGAATGAAAGGAATCTTTTGCGGTGCCTTCCATGGGAGAACTCCTTTGTATTCCTGAATATCAACTTCAATCTCTCCATCTGGTTTCCGGACGGCAACGGAATATGTTTCCCGATTCTTCATCATAATGCCTTCCAGCACTGCCTGGCCGCCTATATTCGATGATTTCATATATTTCTCCTAAACACAAAGAGGACTGAGATTTCCACCTCAGCCCTCATCACTTCGTATTTCTTATTTAATACCGTATTTCTTGTTGAACTTATCAACACGGCCACGAGCCTGTGTTGCTTTCTGCTGACCTGTGTAGAATGGATGACACTTGGAGCAGATTTCTACGTGGATGTTCTCCTTTGTAGATCCTGTAACAAATGTGTTTCCACAGTTGCATGTTACAGTTGCCTGATAATAATTAGGATGGATACCTTCGCGCATGATTTTCACCTCTCTATTTTTAAATTACTTATTATTTTCTCTAAACAGCTTTCTAATTGTATCACACATTTTTTAATAATGCAACACCTTTTTAGATAAATTTCTGACGGATGATCTGCTGAACAAGCTCTTCGTTTGTTTTTGTACGGGAAAACATATTCAAAAGATTGTCCACTGCCTCTTCTGATTTCATGCCGTTCATTGCTTTTCTCATAATATAAACTGCATCCTGTTCTTCCTTTGTGAGAAGAAGATCTTCTCTTCTTGTTCCTGATTTTGGAATATCAATTGCCGGGAACACTCTTTTCTCCTGAAGCTTCCTGTCAAGCATCAGTTCCATGTTACCTGTCCCCTTAAATTCTTCATAAACAACATCATCCATCTTGCTTCCTGTATCAACCAGTGCTGTTGCAAGAATCGTAAGGCTTCCTCCTTCTCTCATATTTCTTGCTGCTCCGAAGAAACGCTTTGGACTGTAAAGTGCTGCCGGATCAAGACCACCGGAAAGTGTTCTTCCTGATGGCGGAACGATCAGGTTATATGCTCTTGAAAGTCTTGTGATGCTGTCAAGGAGGATCATAACGTCTTTTCCATGCTCTACCAGACGTTTTGCTCTTGAGATAACCATTTCTGATACTCGTTTGTGATGCTCCGGAAGTTCATCAAATGTAGAATGAATCACCTCTACATTCGGGCCTTCAATTGCCTCACGAATATCAGTTACCTCTTCCGGACGTTCATCGATCAACAGAATCAGAAGATGCATATTCGGTTCTGTCTTCTGTACAGATAGTGCAACTTCTTTTAATAATGTAGTTTTTCCTGCTTTCGGTGGAGATACGATCATACCTCTCTGTCCCTTTCCAATAGGGGAAACAAGATCAACAATACGCATTGCTGTTGTACAGCCCGGATTCTCCAGACGGATTCTCTGATTCGGGAAAATCGGAGTCAGGTCTTCAAAGTTTTTTCTCTTCATTGCCTCTGCCGGGCGCAGTCCATTGATCGTAGACACATAAAGAAGTGCACTGAACTTTTCTCCCTGCGTCTTAACTCTTGTATTTCCTGTCAGGATGTCGCCTGTTTTAAGCCCGAATCTGCGAATCTGTGAAGGAGCAACATAGACATCTCCATCTCCCGGAAGATAATTGTCAGAACGAATGAAACCATATCCATCCTGAAGTACTTCAAGGATTCCGTTTGCTGTAAAACCACTGTCCAGCTGTTCAATATCTGTCTCTTCTTTTTTCTCTTCTTTCACTTCTTCTCTCGCTTCTTCTGCTGCTTCTTTCTGCTCTTCCTGCTCATCCAGCTCAAGCATTGCATCGATCAGATCGCCTTTCTTTAATGTCGAAACACCTCTCATCTTTCTTGCTTTTGCAAGTTCTTTCAATGTTGCCAGTGGCAATGATTCATATTTTTCTCGTGTCATATTCTTTTCCTTTCTTTTCAGGTATATCTGTTCTGTCAATCCACTTCACATGTGCCCTTTTCACATACTGGATTATTCATTCATACTTCGGGAATACAAGTCTGATTCGACTTTAATGGAAATTTGCTTTAAATATGGTGTTATTATACAGTATATTTTTCTAAAAAGAAAGAACTTTTTGAACTTTTCTCTGTTTTCCTGTACTTGCGTGTTTCCTTTTTCAGTGGTATCATTAATTCAATCAAATCAGAGAGGTATAAAATCATGACAAACAATGAAAAAGCTTTAAAAATGCATGAAGAATGGAATGGTAAGATAGAGACAACTGCCAAAGCGCATGTCAACTCAAGAGAAGATCTTGCCATCGCTTATACTCCGGGTGTTGCTGAACCTTGTAAGGTGATCGCACAGGATCCTGAAGCTGCATATAAATACACTATGAAAGCCAATACAGTTGCTGTTGTATCTGACGGAAGTGCTGTTCTTGGTCTTGGGAACATCGGTGCACTTGCTGCTATGCCGGTTATGGAGGGAAAAGCGGTTCTGTTTAAGGAATTCGGTGGTGTCAACGCAGTTCCGATCTGTCTGGATACACAGGACACAGAAGAGATCATTAAATCTGTAGTCAACATCGCACCGGCTTTCGGTGGAATCAATCTAGAAGATATTTCAGCTCCACGCTGTTTCGAAATTGAAACACGCCTGAAAGAACTTCTGAACATTCCGGTTTTCCATGATGACCAGCACGGAACGGCTATCGTTGTCCTCGCCGGAATCATCAATGCCCTGAAAGTAACAGGAAAGAAGAAAGAAGATTGCCGTGTTGTAGTGAATGGAGCCGGATCTGCCGGAGTTGCTATCACAAAGCTGCTTCTCACTTATGGTTTCCCTCATATTACAATGTGTGACATCAATGGAATCATTTCCAAGAGCTCACCGAACCTGAACTGGATGCAGCAGCAGATGACTGAAGTTACAAATCTGGAAGAACGCACCGGAACACTTGCCGATGCATTAAAAGGTGCTGATATTTTCGTTGGTGTTTCTGCTCCGAATATTGTTTCTAAAGAGATGGTTGCTTCCATGAATAAGGATGCGATTCTGTTCGCCATGGCAAACCCTGTACCGGAGATCATGCCTGACCTTGCAAAAGAAGCAGGTGCCAAAGTTGTCGGAACAGGACGTTCTGACTTCCCGAACCAGGTAAACAATGTTGTTGCGTTCCCTGGTATTTTCAAAGGTGCATTAGAAGGACGTGCCACACAGATTACAGAAGAAATGAAACTTGCTGCTGCCAATGCAATCGCAGGTCTTGTTTCAGAAGAAGAATTGAATGAAAACAACATTCTTCCGGAAGCCTTTGATCCTCGTGTAGCAGACACAGTAAGCAAAGCAATTAAGGATTTAATCTAATATGTGGGGAGAGAAGCGCTACCACTCTCTTGACTATGCATTAAAATCCCAGTTTGGAGAGAAAGTATATCGCATTGCATTGAACGGCGGTATGACTTGTCCGAACCGTGATGGTAAGATCGGATATGGTGGCTGTATCTTCTGCAGTGGTATGGGTTCGGGAGATTTTGCCGGTTCTGCCTGCAAAACAATTACAGAACAGCTCGCAGAAGGGAAAGCCATTCTTGCCAGAAAGCGTCCGGTGCATGCTTATATCGCATATTTCCAGGCTTTTACGAGTACCTATGCCCCCATAGAATACTTGCGGAAAGTTTTTACAGAAGCAATCGAAGACCCTGATGTAAAAGTACTTGCAATCGCAACCCGCCCTGACTGTTTAGATTCTGATGTTCTGGAACTTTTAGATGAATTGAATCAGATCAAGCCTGTCTGGGTTGAACTTGGTCTTCAAACCATTCACCCAGAATCTGCCAGATACATTCGCAGAGGTTATCCTTTAGAGGTATTTGATACTGCTGTACATGAACTGAAGCGCCGGAATCTGACTGTTATCGTACATGTCATTTTATTCCTGCCCGGAGAGACTCATGAAATGATGCTTGAGACAATCGAATATTTGAATCATTCAGATATTGACGGAATCAAGTTGCAGCTTCTCCACATTTTGGAAGGAACTGATCTTGCAGTTGAATATCAGAAATATCTTTCAGATCCTGCCTATACCGGTCCTGCTTTCCATATCCCGGATGCGGACGAATACATCGGTCTGCTCACTGAATGTATCCAACATTTGCGTCCGGAAATTGTCATTCACCGACTGACCGGTGACGGACCGAAGGATCTCTTGATTGCACCTCTGTGGACAGGCGCAAAACGAACTGTTTTAAATCAGATCCACAAATATATGAAAGATCATGACTTGTACCAGGGAAAGGAGTATTATGGCTGAAACATTTACATTATATAAATTGATCGTGTTGTACATGTTGGATAGAGTCGATTTTCCGCTTACAACTTCCCAAATATCAGAATTTATTCTGGATAAAGGGTATACAACTTATTTCCGTCTTCAGTCTGCGCTTGCAGAATTAACGGATTCCGGACTTCTGAAAATTGAGCTGACACATAATCGTACACTTTATAATCTCACAGAAGAAGGGGCTGCTACGATCAACTATTTCAGAAATAAAATTTCTCCTGAGATTCGTCAGGAAATTGATAATTTTATCAATGAGAAAAAATATGATCTGAAAGAAGAGGTTTCTGTTAAATCGGATTACTATCTGAATACAAACCATGAATATGAAGTAAAATGCCAGATTTTAGAAAATGGCTCCCACCTCATCGATATGACACTCACTGTGCCAACTCAGACTGAGGCAGAAGCCATTGTAAATAACTGGAATCGAAAGAATCAGGAGATTTACGCTTTACTGCTCTCGCAGCTTCTGTAAACGCTCCTTGATCTGTTTCTCATAACCAAGATCGCCGGGTTCATAGAACCTGGCGTCTTTTATTTCATCCGGAAGATACTGCTGATCCACATAATGATTCGGATAATCATGTGCGTACTTATATCCTATTCCGTGTCCTAACTTCTGTGCACCTTTATAATGTGCATCCTGAAGGTGTGTCGGAACAGTTGTTTTATTGTTCCGTACTGCATCGTTCGCTGCAAATATTGCATTAACGGCAGAATTACTCTTTGGCGCAGATGCCACATAAGTCACCGCCTGTGAAAGAATGATCTGAGATTCCGGCATTCCGATCCTCTCAACTGCCTGTGCAGCCGCAACCGCAACAGTAAGTGCCATCGGATCCGCATTTCCAACATCTTCCGATGCACAGATCATAATTCTTCTCGCTATAAACTTCACATCTTCTCCTGCATACAACATCTTTGCAAGATAAAAGACCGCTGCATCCGGATCTGAGCCGCGCATGCTCTTAATAAATGCAGAGATAATATCGTAATGGTTATCTCCTTTTTTGTCATAATTCACCACTCGTTTCTGAATGCATTCTGACGCGACATCTAAAGTAATATGAATTTGTCCATCTTCGCTTCTGTCCGTTGTCAATACACCCAGTTCAATCGCATTCAGTGCATTTCTTGCATCTCCACCTGACACATCCGCCAAAAATTCAAGTGCATCATCTTCTATCACTGCATGAAAGCTTCCAAGACCTTTCTCAGTATCATTCACTGCACGGAGAAGCAGTTCCTTAATATCCGTCTTCTCCAGTGGACGCAATTCAAAGATACTTGATCTCGAAATCAAAGCTCCATTTACCTCAAAATAAGGATTCTCCGTTGTTGCGCCAATCAGGATCAACGTTCCATCTTCCACAAATGGAAGCAGATAATCCTGCTGCCCTTTATTAAAGCGATGAATCTCATCAATAAAAAGAATCGTCTTCTTTCCATACATTCCCTGCAGATCTTTTGCTTCTTTCACTACTTCTTCCATATCTTTCTTTCCGGCAACTGTCGCATTGATCTGTTTGAACTCTGCACTGGTTGTATGTGCGATCACCTTTGCCAGTGTTGTCTTTCCTGTTCCCGGAGGTCCGTAAAAAATCAAAGAACTCAGCTTATCTGCCTTAATTGCCCGGTAAAGCAATTTATCTTTTCCTATGATATGCTTCTGTCCCACTACTTCATCCAGTGTCACCGGACGCATCCTGGATGCAAGCGGAGATTCCTTCTCTTTATTTGTCTCTCTCATATAATCAAATAAATCCATCTTTCTCTCCTGTTTTCAATCTTATATTCACATTTTCAATCCATGATCAGATGATCCACTGTCACAAACTCATAACCTTTCCCCTGCAACAGATCTACAATCCGTATAGCCGCCTGCACAGAAGAAGGATAACAGTCATGCAATAAAATAACATCTCCCGGATTTATCTCTTCCACAACTGTTTTTACAACCGCCCCTGCATCTTCGGTCATCCAGTCCAGCGGATCCACCGTCCATCCGATATATATTCTGCTCAGATCTTGTTCGCTGTCCACCGGGAGTTCCCCGTAAGGCGCTCTTGCGAACACCGGTTGTTTTCCCGTTATCTTTTCAATCACTGTATCTGTCTGTTCCAGTTCTTTCTTTGCTTCTCCCGTTTCCAGCTTTGACAGATTGCAATGCGTATAAGTATGATTTCCGATCAAATGACCTTCCTCATACATTCTTTTCACAATTTTTTCATTCTCATCTTTTTCTACATTTTCGCCGATCAGAAAAAAGGTCGCCCTCACTTTACGTTCCTTTAATCCATCCAACAGAATCGGGGTAGAGGATGCATTAGGACCGTCATCAAATGTAAGCGCAGCAACCGGTTTTACCTCATCTGATACATTCTGACTTCGCACTGAATCAGATGAGACACTCATTGTTTTTCTCCCATCCATCTTTATCAGAAATGGGGACATGCCCAAAAACACCAGAAGACAGAAAAACTGTACTACATAACCCCAACTTTTTCCAGACATCATGACAGCTTCCCGCCTTTGACATTCTTACTCTATTCTTATGTCCTGCACCTCGGCATCATTCCTTCTTTTTTCTATGCTTTTCTCTGTATTCCGTCGGACTTGTCTTCTTCACTTTTCGAAATGCTTTCGAAAAATAAAGATTATTCTCAAAACCAACAGAATATGCAATCGCCGAAACCGACAGCCCCGTCTCTTTCAGCAGACGGCAAGCCTGCTGGATTCTGTATTCTGTCAGATATTCTTTTGGTGAACAATTCATATAGGTCTGAAAAGAGCGAAACAGATGACTTCTGCTGATTCCTACATAGTCTGCGATATCTTCCACTGTCACGGGATAAGAATAATTGGTTTCTATATAATTTTCTGCCTTTTCTACATACAAAAGCTTTGCATCTCTTTCCTGATCTTCCCCTTCATGATAGTGCATAAAGACTGACAGAAGACTGTAAAGTGCTCCGGTCATGGCAACCGCTTCTTCATACCCATTGCCCTTTGCATTATAAATCTGTTCCAATCCATTCCGGATCTGTTCATCCGGCACATTTCCTCTTTTTAAAAAAGGACGTTCTTTCAGAAAACCTGTATTTCGAATGATCGATGCCGCATCCGTCCCCATAAATCCAGCCCAGGCGTATTCCCATGGTTCCTGCTGATCGGCATAATACTTTACTTCCACGCCCGGATATAAAATAAACGTATCTCCGGCTTCTAATTTCCACGTCTTTTCTCCAACTGTATAGTATCCTGTTCCTGACAAAATATGGTGGATACAATAATGATCCCTGACTCCGGGTCCCCACTGATATCCTGCTTCACACCTTTGATATCCCGTGTTATATACAGACAACGAAGTCATCAGAATTTCTCCTGACTTATACGAATGTTTGTAAGTCTCTGCCATCTCCCGGCTCCTTTCCCGTATCCTGTGATCTATTATAACACCTCATCTTTTTAATGCAACATTATTACATGCCACAGCACGTATTTTTTATAGACGTTTTCACTCATTAACGATATAATAAATATAAATAAATCTGATCGACTGGATTACTTTTAATGGAGGTAAATAATGATGAAGAAAAAATTGTTTGATATGTTTGCAGAACTTTTTGGTAATTCCGAAGGAGCTCGTTTTTACTTTTCTCCTGGACGCGTGAATCTGATTGGTGAACACACAGATTATAACGGTGGACATGTATTTCCATGTGCACTGACACTTGGTACTTACGGTGCCGCACGCAAAAGAGAGGATAACAAGATCCATTTTTATTCCATGAATCTGGACTCCTTTGGTATTGTAGAAGCATCTCTTGATGATCTGACAAATAAAAAAGAATACAACTGGGCAAACTATCCGCTTGGTGTAGTTTGGGCATTCAAAGAAAAAGGACATACAATCACAAGTGGTTTTGATATGGTAATTTGGGGAAATATTCCGAACGGTTCCGGACTTTCCTCTTCTGCTTCCCTAGAAGTTCTCACTGGTGTGATCCTGACAGACCTGTTCGAGATCAAAGATCTTTCCATGACAGATCTTGCACTGATCGGCCAGTATTCTGAGAATAACTTCAACGGATGCAACTGTGGTATCATGGATCAGTTTGCTGTTGCCATGGGTAAAAAAGACCACGCAATTTTCCTTGACACAAGTGATTTAAGCTACGAATATGCACCTTGCGTTCTTGATGGTGCCAAGATTGTGATCACAAACAGTAAAGTAAAGCATAGTCTTGTTGATTCTGCTTATAACGACAGAAGAAACGAATGTGCTGCTGCACTGAAAGCACTTCAGAGCGAACTTGACATTCAGGCACTTGGCGATCTTACTCCTGAAGAATTCGAGGCACACAAATCCTTGATCAAAGATGAGATCCAGTTACAGCGTGCAAAACATGCTGTATACGAAAACCAGCGTACAATCGATGCTGTTACAGCGCTGAAAGCCGGAGACATTGAAAGATTCGGAAAATTAATGAATCAGTCCCACATTTCACTGCGTGATGATTATGATGTATCCTGTGAAGAGATTGATATCCTTGTAGACCTTGCATGGAAGATTCCTGGTGTTCTCGGTTCCCGTATCACAGGCGGCGGATTTGGCGGTTGCACAGTCAGCATCGTAAAAGATGAATCTGTAGATACATTTATCGAAACAATCGGAAAAACATATCTTGAAAAAGTAGGACATGAAGCTGAGTTCTACACAGTAGATATCGGAGACGGTGCTTCTCGTCTCTGCTAAGATCAGATGTGAAATAATGTATATTTTGTTATAGGAATGTCATTGGCATTCCTTAATTTAAGGAGGTTCTTGACATATGCTTTATGATGCGATCAAAAAATTAGTACAGTACGGAATCAATACCGGAATCACTCCGGAATCCGAAAGAATTTATACAACGAATCTTCTTCTGGATCTGTTCCACGAAGATAACTATGAAGATGTTGACTGTGATCTGAACAATCTTGTTCTGGAAGACATTCTTGCAGAACTTTTAGATATCGCCGCAGAACGCGGAATCATTGAAAACAGCATCGGCTACCGTGATTTATTTGATACAAAACTGATGAATACTCTGATGCCACGCCCAGCTCAGGTCCAGCAGACTTTCTGGGAAAAATACAAAGTTTCTCCGGAGACAGCTACTGATTATTATTACAAATTAAGCCAGGACAGTGATTATATCCGCAGATACCGCATTGCCAAGGATCGCAAATGGACGGTTGACACAAAATACGGTACTCTTGACATTACAATCAATCTTTCCAAACCAGAGAAAGATCCAAAAGCGATTGCAGCAGCGGGAAAAGCGAAATCCTCTTCCTATCCAAAATGTCAACTTTGCGTAGAAAATGAAGGTTATGCAGGACGCCTCGATCACCCGGCCCGTGAGAACCACAGAATCATCCCGATCACAATTCAGGATAACCCTTGGGGATTCCAGTACTCCCCTTATGTATACTATAACGAACACTGCATCGTATTCAACGGACAGCATATTCCAATGAAGATCGATCGTAATGCATTTGAAAAGCTCTTTGATTTCATCAAGCTTTTCCCACACTACTTCCTGGGATCCAATGCAGACCTTCCGATCGTTGGCGGTTCTATCTTAAGCCACGATCATTTCCAGGGTGGAAATTATACTTTCGCAATGGCGAAAGCTCCGATCATTGAACACTTCACTGTGAAAGGTTACGAAGATGTAACTGCCGGTATCGTAAAATGGCCTCTGTCTGTTATCCGTCTTCAGAGCAAAGAAGTAAAACCTCTGATTGATCTGGCTGAACACATTTTAAATGCATGGAGATCTTATACAGATGAAGATGCTTTCATCTTCGCTGAGACAGACGGTACACCGCACAACACGATCACACCGATTGCAAGAAAGCGTGGAGATCTCTACGAACTCGACCTGACATTGAGAAATAATATCACAACAGAAGAACACCCGCTTGGTGTCTACCATCCACATGCTAAACTGCACCATATTAAGAAAGAAAACATCGGTCTTATCGAAGTAATGGGACTTGCTGTTCTCCCTGCAAGATTAAAAGGAGAGATGGAACTTCTGAAAGATTACATCCTGACAGAAAAAGATATCCGCAGCAATGAACAGATTGCAAAACACGCTGACTGGGTAGATGAATTCCTTCCGAATTACACATCCATCACAGAGGAGAATGTTGAAGAGATCCTTCAGCAGGAAGTCGGAAAAGTATTCTGCGAAGTACTCGAAGATGCTGGAGTTTATAAGTGTGATGAAAAAGGACTGGAGGCATTCCATCGTTTTATAGGGGTGTTGTAATTTGTTGAACTTGGATTCATTATCACTCAAATAAGTACTTTTGATAAAAACAGACGTGAGGGAGTCACTGTATTGCATCGGACACCGGCCCGCTTTACCTCATCCCTTTGACAATCTGTAACGAAAAAGCCAGAGCACTCACCGTGTGTGATTCGTGTTTGGCTTTTTCTAACAGATTCTGCAAAGTGTATTCGGAACGCTCCTGCCTTAAATGTGTCCTCAACAATACAGTGGCTCCCTCACTCAGCTTTTCAAATGAGTAAGTGCTATTCCAAATGAAATGAATCCAGAAAACAAAATACAAACTTAGTACGTGCGTAAAAAGGGGACGATTATCTTAGTCGATAAAACATCCGTTTACGTTTACCTACAGATTCTGTAATTTGTTTTCTGGATTTGTCTGATTGGAATTAAATATCCCGTTTGGAATATGTAAGCAAGGACAGTCCTGCTGTTGCCACGAGCACATGTAAGGCAGGAGCGTTCCGAATACACTTTGTTCAGTATGTTAATAAGAGCCAGAACAGGCACCACACACGGTAACTGTTCTGGCTCTTATGTTACATACTTTCAAAGGGATGAGGTAAAGCGGGCCGGTGCTCGTGGTAATAGCAGGGCTGGCCTTGCGACACCATTCTATAGGCTGTTTAATACCAATTAATACAGCTTCGCACTGATCAGTTTTGGTCTGAATCCAGCCTTATCAAGTGTATCCAGAATCTTCTTCTTATGATCTGTTCCGAATGCTTCCATTGTGATACGAAGTTCTACGGCTGCGTTTCTGTTTGTGCTTACAAACTGATTATGTTCCAGTTTAATGATGTTACCCTGTACATCTGCGACTGTCTGTGCCACACGTGCAAGTTCACCCGGCTTATCCGGAAGAAGTACGGATACAGAGAAGATACGGTCTCTCTGGATCAATCCGTGCTGGACGATCGAGGACATTGTGATAACATCCATATTTCCACCACTTAATACACAGACTACTTTCTTTCCTTTGATGTCCATCTGCTTTAATGCAGCTACGGAAAGAAGACCTGAATTCTCTACGATCATTTTGTGGTTTTCTACCATATCAAGGAATGCACCGATCAATTCATCATCATCTACGAGAAGAATATCATCTACATTCTCTTTCACATACGGAACAACTTTATCTCCAACTTCTTTTACAGCTGTTCCGTCTGCGATTGTATTTGCAGATGGAAGTTCTACAGGCTCTCCTGCTTTCAGAGCTGCTGTCATACTGGCCGCTTCTGACGGCTCTACACCGATTACTTTGATTTTTGGATTCAGCATCTTGGCAAGTGTGGAAACACCTGTGATCAGTCCGCCTCCGCCGATTGGTGCAAGGATATAATCTACAGTCGGGAGTTCCTGAACGATCTCCATTGCGATTGTTCCCTGACCTGTAGCGACATCAAGGTCATTAAACGGATGAACGAATGTATATCCGTTCTCTTCTGCAAGTTTACATGCATATGCGTAAGCATCATCATAAACATCACCATGAAGTACTACGTCTGCTCCAAAGCTTTTTGTACGGTTTACTTTGATCAGCGGTGTAACTGTAGGCATAACGATCGTAGCTTTGCATCCAAACTGTTTTGCTGCAAACGCAACGCCCTGTGCATGATTTCCTGCTGATGCTGTGATCAGTCCACGGCTTCTTTCTTCGTCTGTCAGTGTGCTGATCTTGTAATATGCACCACGGATCTTATAAGCTCCTGTGTGCTGCATATTTTCCGGTTTTAAATAAACCTTTGCTCCTGTCTGTGCACTTAAGTATTCACTGTAAATGAGTTTTGTAGGATTTGTTACCTTTTTTACCAGTTCGCTAGCTTCTTCAAATTTCTCTAATGTCATCATGGTCTTTCTTCCTCTCTGTAAAACAACGCGTTTACGAACTCCTCTGAGTCAAATTTCTGCAAGTCATCAATTGTTTCTCCTACACCGATATATTTTACCGGGATACCAAGTTCAGACTGGATTGCTACTGCAATTCCTCCTTTGGCTGTTCCATCCATCTTTGTCAGAACAATTCCTGTTATATCTGTTACTTCATTGAATTCCTTTGCCTGGGCAAGTGCATTCTGTCCTGTCGTTGCATCCAGCACAACTAGCGTCTCACGAAACGCATCCGGATACTCTCTGTCAATCACACGATTGATCTTCTTAAGCTCTTCCATCAGGTTCTTCTTATTGTGAAGTCTTCCGGCTGTATCACACAGAAGTACATCTGCCTTTCTCGCTTTCGCAGCAGCAACCGCATCATATACAACTGATGCCGGATCTGCGCCTTCCTGACCGCCGATCATCTCAACACCGGCACGGTTAGACCATTCTTTTAACTGCTCTCCTGCTGCCGCACGGAATGTATCCGCTGCCGCAAGGATCACTTTCTTATTCTGTGCTTTCAGCTTTCCTGCAAGTTTACCGATCGTTGTTGTTTTACCAACACCATTTACTCCGATCACGAAAACCACACTCTGACGATTCTCAAACTCATACGCTGTCTCTCCGACATCCATCTGTTCACGAATACTGTCGATCACAAGCTGTCTGCATTCAATCGGTTCCTTGATATGCTGCTCTTTTACTTTAACCTTTAAATCTTCAATGATGTCCATTGTTGCTCTGACACCAAGATCTCCCATGATCAGAGTTTCTTCCAGTTCTTCATAAAAGTCATCATCAATCTTGGAAAATCCATGAAAAATACTGTCCATACCGGACACAATATTATCTCTTGTCTTTGTCAGACCGGATACAAGTCGTTTAAAAAATCCCTTTTTTTCTTCTCCCATTTTCAAGCCTCCTGTTCTCTTAATACCCTGTTTACAATAAAAACAGGTTTATTTTTCCAGATCATCTTCCAACAGATCCACAGAAACAAGTGTGGATATACCTTTTTCCTGCATGGTGATTCCATACAACCGGTCTGCTGCTGCCATTGTACCACGTCTGTGGGTAATAACAATGAACTGTGTATATTTTGTCAGCTTATGTAAATATTTCGCATAACGATCTACATTGTTATCATCCAGTGCCGCTTCAATCTCATCAAGGAGACAGAACGGAGATGGCTTCAGATTCTGGATTGCAAATAGTAATGCGATTGCAGTCAGCGCCTTCTCTCCACCTGAAAGCTGCATCATATTCTGTAGTTTCTTTCCAGGCGGCTGTGCAATGATGCGTATTCCTGCCTCAAGGATGTCTACGTCCTCCTGAAGTTCAAGCGAACCTTTTCCGCCTCCAAAAAGCTGACGGAATACATCATTGAACTCTGTCGCAATTCTCGCAAACTGTTCTGTAAACTGCTTGCGCATCGCAACATCGAGTTCCTCAATGATCTGCTCAAGAGAAGCTTCTGCTTCCACAAGATCGTCATGCTGACCTTTCAAGAATGTATAACGCTCAGATACATTTTTGTAATCCTCAATTGCGTTGACATTGACCGAACCAAGCTTTCGGATCTCATTCTTAAGTTCCTGGATCTTTTTCTTCATCAATGCCAGGTCTGTCAGTGTCTCATTACGAAGTTCTTTCGCATGATTGTAAGTGAGCTCATATTCCTCCCACATGTAATTCATCTGCTTCTCTGACGCTTCCTCATAGCCTTCTTTCTGGCTATTTAAACGGAAACATTCTTTATCAAGATCTGACACATGCTTCGCAAGTTCTTCTCTTTGTCTCAGGAAATCTTTGTGCTGCTGATTCAGTTCCTCTCGCTTCTTGCTCTGTACTTTAATCTCTTCACCGATTTCTGTAAACAGATCTTTTGAATCTTCAATCGTTTTCTTAAGCCCTTCGATCTCATTTTCTTTTCGCAAAATTTCGTCCGATACATCTCCACGATTTTCTGAGAGTTCTTCCTGCTCTTTTGAGTAGCGAGCGATTTCTTCCTCGATACGGGAAATATTTTCTACAATAAACGTTTTCTGCTGATCCAGACCTGCCAGTGAAAGATGGACTTCCTCAGACTGTTTCATCTGGACAGCCTCATCCTCTCTTTCTTTCTCCAACTGCATCTGCAAAGCTTCAATCTGTTCATTCAGCTCTTTTTCCAGCTTCTCTGATGTCTCAAGTTCCATTTGGATAGAATCTTCGTTCTCATTGATTTCATCCAGCTCCTGAAGCAATGCTTTCTGTTCTTTCAGGAATCCTTCGTAACGCTGTTTCGATTCTAACTGTTCTCTCTGTACCTGTGCAACATTCATTCGCGCAGTATTCTCCAGCACTGATTCTTCTCTTAAATGTTCCTGTACTTCATCAATCACATTGTAGCATGCTGCACGACGGTTCTTCGCCTCTGTAACTTCTTTTTCCAGCACATCCATGTCAGACTTGAGCATATCAACCGTCTTCTCGAATTCTTCGATTTCGCGGCGTCTGCTCAGCAGATTACTTGAATTCTTAAATGCACCACCTGTCATGGACCCGCCCGGATTGATCAGGTCACCTTCCAATGTGACCAAACGCAGAGACTGGCGGTATTTTCTCGCAATTGCGATTCCGTGATCGATGTGGTCTACTACGATCGTACGCCCAAGCAGCTGATCTGCCAGTCCGTCAAATCTTGATTCCACATGGATCAATGTATTCGCAAGTCCGATCACGCCCGGCTCTTTAAGTGCTTCCAGATTCCTGATTCCTCCGCCGCCATGCATACTTGTCAGCGGAAGAAATGTTGCCCTTCCGAATTTATTACGCTTAAGGAAATCAATCATACGCTTGGCTGTATCTTCATTATCTGTAACAATATTCTGAATACTTCCTCCAAGTGCTGTCTCAATAGCAATCTCATATTCCTTATCAACCTTAATGATATCCGCTACAACACCGATCAGACCTTTCTCACGTTCTTTATTCGACATTACCTTTCGGATACTGTTACCATATCCGTCATAGCGCTCTGTAATATTCTTTAATGACTCCAGACGGGAAGATTCTCTGTGATAAGCGGTCTGTCCGATCCGTAACTTTTCCTGCTTCTCTTTCAGCTCATTCTGAAGCTTGCCAAGTTCCTCTTCGTTCAGGGAAATCTTATCCTTATAGGTTTGAATGCGCTCACGGATCTGACCAAGTTCTTCTTCATACTTCTTAAGTCTGTTGTTCTGTCCTTCTGCTACTGTCGAAATCTCAAGAATATTTCTGGCAACGACAGCCTTGCGTGTCTGGATCTGTTCTTTCGTCGTATCAAAATGCTGAATCTTAGCTTTTGTTGAAGCACGATTTCCAAGCAAGTCCATGATCTCCCGCTTCTTCTGCTCGATTTCAGTGCTGTGTTCTGCAATCTTTGACTGAATCTCAATTAAACTCTGCTGTGCTTCCGTATCCTGTCCACTGGCTGATTCTAACTGTTCTGAAATTCTTTTCTTCTCTTCTTCAAGCTCTCTTTTCTGCTGCTGCCTTGTATCTATCTCACTGACGATCGTACTCAGGCGATGATCATAATGCTCATCATTCATACGGGCTGTATTGATCTGCTCTTTCAGGACATTGATCTGGCCTTCCAGCTGTTGCTTCAAAAGATTCGTCTCATTCATCTGATTCTTCGCAGTCTCAATTGCAAGATCAATCTGATCTACTTCTTCCTCGATTGCCTCGTATTCCGCTTTCATCTTCTCATAACGGGCATTTGATTCCTGCATCTCCTGAGAAGCAATCTCATATTTCCCACCGACTTCACGAATACGCTCCTGGAGACGCTCTTCCTCCAGTAAAAACATATTAATGTCGTATGTTTTTAATTCTTCTTTCATCTTCAGATAGATTCTGGCTGTCTCTGACTGTCTTTCCAAAGGACCGATCTGTTTCTCAAGCTCTGCAAGAATATCATTCACGCGGGTAAGATTCTGCCGTTCATCCTCCAGCTTTTTCAAAGAAAGGGACTTTCTTCTCTTATATTTTACAATTCCGGCGGCCTCATCAAAAAGTTCTCTTCTCTCTTCCGGCTTACCGCTTAAGATCTTATCAATCTGTCCCTGACCGATAATCGAATAGCCTTCTTTACCGATACCTGTATCATAGAACATCTCATTGATATCTTTCAATCTGCAGGCTGAACCATTGATCAGATACTCACTCTCTCCGGATCGGTACAATTTACGTGTAACAGTGACTTCTTCGTACTCTACCGGAAGTTTATGATCTGAATTATCCAATGTGATTGCAACCGAAGCATAACTAAGCGGCTTCCGGTTCTCAGTTCCCGAGAAAATCACATCCTGCATGGTGCCTCCACGCAGCTGCTTCACTCTCTGCTCTCCAAGAACCCAGCGGACGGCGTCAGCGACATTACTCTTACCACTTCCATTCGGTCCTACAATACCTGTAATTCCGTTATGAAATTCAAATTTAATCTTATTGGCAAAAGATTTGAATCCCTGCACTTCTATACTCTTTAAATACATAAAGTCCTCTTTACTTTTTCTTTCTGAGATTCAGAATTGCCTCATAAGCTGCCTGCTGTTCTGCTGACTTCTTCGAGCTTCCTTTTCCACGTCCCCAGGCTTTTCCCCCGATTCTTGCTTCCACTTCGAAAATCTTATTATGATCCGGTCCCTGTTCATCAATCAGTTCATAACTTACATTCCCCGTCATATTCGCCTGCACGATCTCCTGTAAGATTGTTTTACTATCATAAAAGAGTTTTTTATCCTCTAAATCTGTCAAAATAAAATGATGGATAAACTCTTTTGCATTAGTAAAACCACCGTCGAGATAGATAGCACCGATTAATGCTTCCATCGCATCAGATGTGATAGAATCTCTTTTTCTTCCACCGGTCGCCTCTTCTCCTTTTCCAAGAAGCAAGTAATCTCCAAGTCCGATATCTCTTGCACACATTGCCAGAGACGGTTCACATACCATACTTGCACGTGTCTTTGTCAGTTCTCCCTCAGATACCTTTGGAAATTCATTAAATAAATAAGCACTTGATACCAATTCCAATACTGCATCTCCAAGAAACTCCAGGCGTTCATTACACTCATATTTCTTCAAATGTTTCTCATTTGTATAAGAACTATGCATCAATGCACGTTCGATCAGGCTTTTGTCTTTAAACACATATCCGATCTTTTGTTCCAGTTCTTTTACTCTGTCCATTTAAATGGCCTCCTTTGTGTTAATAAACGAAAAAGCCCAAACGGGCTTTTTCATCTCACTATCTGATTATTCATTAGCCTTCTTTTTCTGGATCTGATCAACAGCATCCTGCACTGTTGTGATCTTCTCTGCCTCTTCGTTATCGATCTCGATGTCAAAATCTTCTTCAATTCCCATAATGATCTGGAAAATATCCAGAGAGTCAGCTCCAAGATCATCTACGAATGTAGTATCCGGTGTGATTGTCTCCGGTGAAACATTAAGTACGTCCGCAATAATTGCCTGCAGTTTTTCAAATTCTGTCATTGTAAAACTCCTCCTGTCTTATTCGACTTCTTTCTCTTCTTTCTTTTCTTCCAGGGTCTCCTGTTGAATTGCCTCTTTTATCTTCTCATTGATCTTCTGCTCCTTAAATGCAACACACTGAATGATTGAGTTGCATACCTCCTTTGACTTTGAACTTCCATGTGTCTTTACTACAAGTCCGTTCAGGCCAAGAAGCGGTGCGCCGCCATACTCACTTGTATCAAAATCTTTCAGTACACCCTTTAAAGCAGGTTTCACAAGCAGTGCCCCTATCTTACTACGCAAAGAAGAAAGCATTCCTTTCTTCACTTTCTTAAGCAGTGCTCCTGCAACACCCTCATAAAGCTTCAGAATAATATTACCTGCAAATGCTTCACAGACAATGACATCTGCTGCTCCGTAAGGAATATCTCGTGCCTCAACACTTCCAATGAAATTAATGTCAGGACATTCTTTTAACAGTGGGAATGTCTCTTTCACCAGCGCATTTCCCTTCTCTTCTTCAGCACCGATATTCACGATACCAACTGTCGGATTCTTCTTTCCCATAACGCTTTCCATATAAATGGATCCAATCTTTGCAAACTGTACCAGGTGAGATGGGCGCGCGTCTACATTAGCTCCACAATCGATCAAAAGTGAAACACCTTTTAATGTAGGAATCAGTGGTGCAAGCGGTGGTCTTTCAACACCTTTGATCCTGCCTACAAGAACCTGTCCTCCAACAAGAACAGCTCCTGAACTTCCTGCAGATACAAAAGCATCTGCTTCCCCTTTCTTCACCATCTTCATCGCAACAACAATGGATGAATCTTTCTTACCACGGATTGCTTTCACCGGAGGTTCTGCCGTCTCAATAACCTCTGTAGCATTCACAATCTCAATCTGCTCCTTTGGATACGTATAAGCGGAGAGTTCCTTGCGAATCACATCTTCCTTACCTGTCAGCAGTACCTTGATATCTTTTCTCTTCTGCACTGCCTCTACGGCACCTTTTACCATCTCTCTTGGTGCATTGTCTCCACCCATGGCATCAAGAGCAACCCTTGTAATCTCTGACATATCATTTCCTCCTTGCGCTACTGAAATTATTCTACTGGATATCAGTATAAAAATCAATAAAAAAAGGCGTAAAACACAAAGTTTTTACGCCCTCAAGTGTTCTGTTCGCAGTACACTCAATATCTTATTGATCATTAGTCAACTGAAACGATCTCGCGCTTGTTGTAAGATCCACATGCCTTACATACACGGTGTGGCATCATAAGCTCGCCGCACTTGCTGCATTTCACCAGATTCGGTGCGCTCATCTTCCAGTTAGCTCTTCTTTTATCTCTTCTTGCTTTTGAAGATTTATTCTTTGGACAGATTGACATAGGTTACACCTCCTTAAAATTCTTAAATAAGTCACGGACAACTGACATTCTCGGATCAAGCCCTGTATCTTCACAGTTACAAGACCCCGTATTTAAATTCTGACCGCATACATTGCATAATCCCTTGCAGTCTTCCCTGCAAAGTACTTTCGTCGGCCAGCTCGACAAAATCTCATGAAAGAGCAGTTTGTCCACGTCAAGATGATATCCGTCAATAAAGTTTGATTCATCCAGCTCCTCTGTCAGTTCTGCGTCGGAGAGGCCTACGTCCACATGTTTCACACAATTCAGTTCAAACTCCCGTTTCACATCCTCCAGACAACGGTCACATGGAATCATGACACTCAATCTGGTCTCAGCTGTGATGAGCAGTTCTTTTCCCCTTATATGCTCTACTTTAACATGAACCGGCTCCTTGCTGATAATGGGGTAGGTTCCGGATTGTAACCGGATCTCTTCCATCTCCAGCCGCACAGTTTCTTCAACCGTCTTATGCTGGTCTGACAAAACGTCTGATAGGTTAATCAACATAATGTATTTCTCCTATTCATACCTAAACTATTATATCATGGAAAAAATGTTTGTCAACAGATATTTATAATTTCTATTAAAAATATTGTGAAGAGCAAAATGTATTGGATACATTTTTGCTTCTTCTATGCGCAAAAGCAGGACTGAACTGCTCTCCTGGCACCTCAGTCCTGCGCTCATATACGATATAATCTTTACAGATCACCATCGTATACACTTTCTCATATTAAGATTTCTTCAATTATTTTACAAGCGCTAATGTCTCACGAGCGATTGCAAGCTCTTCGTTTGTAGGAATAACAAATACTTTTACCTTAGATCCTTCTTTTGTAAGCTCAGCTTCTTTTCCTCTGAGTCCTGTATTCACTTCGAAATCGAAATCCACTCCGAGGTATCCAAGGTATTTACATACTTCCTGTCTTACATAATCATCGTTCTCACCGATACCAGCTGTAAATACGATGTCATCTACACCATTCATAGCTGCAGCGTAAGATCCGATGTATTTTGCTACTCTGTATGAGAATACATCCATAGCGATCTTAGCTTTCTTATCTCCGGCATTCATAGCGTCTGTCAGGTCACGGAAGTCACTTGAAAGTCCGCCTGAAATTCCAAATACACCAGACTTTTTGTTCAGTACTTCCATAACACCTTCAATGTCAAGGTTCTCTTTCTTAGCAATGAACTCCATGATTGCAGGATCGATATCACCTGAACGTGTTCCCATTACAAGTCCTTCAAGTGGAGTAAGTCCCATAGAAGTATCTACACATTTTCCGTTAAGAACAGCACTTACACTGGATCCATTTCCGAGGTGGCATACAATTGTCTTTACTTCATCGTAAGATTTTCCCATTACTTCTGCTGCTCTCTTAGATACGAAGCTGTGGCTTGTTCCGTGGAAACCGTAACGTCTTACTTTGTATTTCTCATAGTACTCATATGGAAGTCCATACATATAAGCCTTCTCCGGCATTGTCTGATGGAAAGCTGTATCAAATACTGCAACCATAGGTGTTCCTGGCATCAGTTTCTCACATGCTGCAACACCGATCAAGTTTGCCGGGTTATGAAGTGGTGCAAGATCATTACACTCTTCTACTGCTTTCTTTACTTCGTCTGTGATTACTACAGATGAAGCAAACTTCTCTCCACCATGTACGAGACGGTGTCCAACTGCTCCGATCTCATCAAGGCTCTTAACAACTCCTGTCTTCTCATTTGTCAAAGCATCAATTACAAACTGAATTGCTTCTGTATGAGTTGGCATAGCCAGATCAGATTTCTCTTTCTCTCCGCCAGCCGGCTGATATGTCAGACGTCCGTCGATTCCAATTCTCTCACAAAGTCCTTTTGCAAGTACCTTCTCTGTCTCAGCGTTGATCAGCTGGAATTTCAGAGATGAGCTTCCGCAGTTGATTACTAATACGTTCATTTTCTTTTTTCCTCCTGAAAAAACCTTATTATTATTATCCGAGGGCAGCTCACACTACCCTCTTTGTTTCTTTTGATTACCCGTAACTATTTTTAAAAATCTGTAAACAATTACAATTATTCAGCCTGTGCCTGTACAGCTGTGATAGCTACAACGCCTACGATATCTTCAGCGCTGCATCCACGGGAAAGGTCGTTAACCGGAGCGGCGATTCCCTGTGTCAGAGGACCGTAAGCTTCTGCTTTAGCAAGTCTCTGAACAAGTTTGTATCCAATATTACCAGCATCAAGGTCTGGGAATACAAGTACGTTAGCATGTCCTGCGACCTTGCTTCCCGGTGCTTTAGATTCCCCGACTGATGGAACGATAGCTGCATCAAGCTGAAGTTCTCCGTCAAGAGCAAGCTCTGGTGCGAGTTCCTGAGCGATCTTTGTTGCCTCAACAACTTTATCTACATCTGCATGCTTAGCACTTCCCTTTGTTGAGTGAGAAAGCATAGCAACAACTGGCTCTTTCTCAACAAGCAGTTTGAAAGAATCTGCGGATGAAATAGCGATGTTCGCAAGTTTCTCCGGATCTGGATTCTGCTCAAGTCCTGCATCAGCAAAGATAAATGTTCCGTTTGCTCCCATGTCGCAGTTCGGTACTACCATAAGGAAGAATGCGGATACGAGCTTTGTTCCCGGTTTTGTCTTCAGGATCTGAAGGCATGGGCGAAGTGTATCTGCCGTAGAGTGGCATGCTCCGGATACCATTCCGTCTGCATCACCCATCTTAACCATCATTACACCATAGTATAAGTAGTTACTAAGAAGCAGTTCTTTTGCCTGCTCAGGAGTCATTCCCTTTTTCTGTCTTAACTCAACAAGTTTTGCAATATATCCTTCTGTTCTTGCATCTGTTGCAGGATCTACGATTGTTGCACCGGAGATGTCGTATGTACCTTTGTTCTTCTCAATCTCCTCTTTGCTTCCTACAAGCACCAGATCAGCGAGTCCTTCTTTCAGTACTGTCTCTGCTGCTTTGTAAGTTCTTTCGTCCTCTGTCTCAGGAAGAACGATTGTCTTTTTGCAAGCTTTCGCTCTTGCTTTGATTTCATCAATAAATCCCATGATTTAATGCCACCTTTCTTTTTATCTCACTTAGTCCTATTATAACTCAATCGTTTTTTGTATACAAGTCATTTTATGTGCATTTTCAAATACAATCTGAACTTTGTAATAGGATATTTGTAAGATTGTTACAATTTTATCAAACATTGTCTTTTTCTAAGAACATTACGAGCCAGAACAGTCACCTCTCACGACAACTGTTCTGGCTCTTATTAAAATTTACACCTTCAAAACCCCTTGCTTATATTCATTCTGAAACGCCGTCTTAAACTTATCCGTCACCACTGAGGTATACAGATTTGAAGCAAGCATATCATGTCTGAGCATTTTCTGACCAAGTTCCGGAAGATCGTCAATTTCAGACATTTTCGTCAAAACCGGAAGACTGCTTTCCTTCGACATAGCTGTCAAAAGCTTTGCATTGTCTTTTCGAAAACCAAGCAGGCGTGCATACATATGATAGCCATTGTCAATATATTCTTCCACATTTGCCTTTTTCGTTCCAAGCATAATATGAAGCAATGCCCGGTTAACTCGGGTCTGCGTAAGTTCTCGTGTTTTTAACAAATCACAGAACTGTTTATAATTAAAAAAGTTGTTTAACTGATTCGCAATTCTGAATGCAATCTCCGGAGAGACATCCACATATCGAACCAAACTTTCCGGCTGTTTATTTAACAGCTTATATTTCAAAATCAGAGAAAAGTCATTCTGTGAAATCGGATACTGTACTTTATGATAATCCTTCAAAAGTTCCAGACAACATTTTGGAACCTGGTTTTCCAACTCTGACAGTATTCCCGAAAACGAAAGCTCATCGTAATTTCCTTCTACTGGTTCTGTATTGAAAGATGAACTTGAATAAGCAAGCAGTGAACGAATTGCCGTAGCGGAACTATAATCACTGTCCAGTTCTTCATCATGATACTGTGCACCACGTCTTGCAATCGTATAAGGTTCCATCCTGCTTCCAAGTTTTTTGATTGCTTTCAAATATTCAATCCCCAAAATATTGTTCGGATTTCTTAAAATCTCTGCAAACCGAGGATCTTCTGTATAAGAAAGAATTGCTTCCTGTCTGGCGCGTGGAAAAGACATCCCTTGTTTCAGATAATCTTTCAACAGAATCTGGTAGGCTTCAGGTTCTTCAAGAAGTAGTTCTGCAAGCTGTTCCAAGATTGGGAGATCATTACATTCACTGCCAAAACAGATAGAATCAACAATTCCAAGAGACTCCAAAAGAGATACGGATCCAAGTGCAAAAAGCTCCGCAGATCCCGTCGCATAACAGACCGGAAGTTCAAAGACAGCTCCAGCACCACACATCAGTGCCATCTCTGCACGTATCCTTTTCGGCATGATTGCAGGTGTTCCTCGTTGTACATAGTCACCACTCATAACAACAACGGCTGCATCTGCACCGGTTACACGCAGAGATTCTTTAATATGATAAAGATGTCCATTGTGAAATGGATTATATTCTGTAATAAGACCAACGATTTTCATAATATTCTCCTAAAAAAGCAGAGTACTGCTCACACCACGTGTGAACAGTACCACCTCTCACCAATACAGATTATGTAACTGTTCAGAGCCAACTTCCAAAATGCTACGCATTTCGTCACAGTTACCAGTTTACAATCTCTTCATGCAAGTAATCGCCAGTGCCCCCTGACCAATATGGCAGGCCACACTCAATGACAATGATCCTTCCATAATCTCATATCCCGGAAATCTTTCTTCAATCTCTGCTTTCCACTCCTGTGCTTCTTCTTTACTGCATGTATAAGCCATGCCAAGAACCATCTGATCCTTAACATCTGCAAAGCGTCCATTCAGATCTTTCTCGATCGCGTTAAGCATTGTCTTCTTCGCTGTTTTCCAGCCTCTTGCTTTAGAAAATGCATCCAGCTTTTCTCCCTGGATCTGAAGAACAGGCTTTAAGTTCAGCACCGTTCCGATTGCCGCCGCTGCCGGTGTGATTCTTCCACCTTTTTTCAGGTATTTTAAAGTATCCACCGTAATATAAATACTTGCCTGAAGTTTTTCTTTCTCCAGTATTTCTTTAATCTCTGCTGCACTCTTTCCTTCTTCACGCAGATTCATTGCATCCAGAACAGACTGCTCCTGTGTAACTGAAATTCTCTGATTATCAACCACCTGAACACGTCCGTCATATTCAGCTGCAAGAGTAATAGCTGTTGCACATGTGCTGCTCAAACCACTGGACATCGGAATACATACGAGCTCATCATATTCTTCCAGAACTTTATCCCAAAGATCCATGACCTCTCCCGGGGATGGCTGTGATGTTGAAATATCAGAATCTGCTCCGAGCTTTTCATAAAACTCACTCTGGGAAAGTGTGATATCCTCCAGATAAAGTTCTCCATCGATAAAAAATGGCATCGGAAGGACAAAAATCCCAAGTTCTTTTCCACGTTCCTGTGTTATACCGCTATTACTATCCGTTACAATTGCAACTTTACTCATCAAATTTCTCCCTATTAATTCTTAAAACTATGAATTGGAGCCGGGATACGTCCCTGTCTGTTGATAAACGCATCACATCCGAATTCATTCACCGGCATAATCGGTGCATAACCTAACAGTCCACCAAATTCTGCCACATCTCCAACGTCTTTACCGATAACCGGAATCAGGCGCACTGCTGTTGTCTTTTGATTGACCATACCAATTGCCATCTCATCTGCAATGATTCCTGAGATTGTCGCTGCTGATGTCTTTCCAGGAATTGCGATCATATCAAGTCCTACAGAGCATACACATGTCATTGCCTCTAACTTCTCAAGTGTAAGAGAGCCTGCATTTACTGCATCGATCATTCCCTGATCTTCACTGACCGGAATAAATGCACCGCTGAGTCCACCCACATAAGAAGATGCCATAACGCCGCCCTTCTTCACCTGGTCATTGAGCATTGCAAGTGCTGCTGTTGTTCCAGGTGCACCCACGCGCTCCAGTCCGATTTCCTCCAGAATCTCTGCAATACTATCTCCAACTGCCGGAGTCGGTGCAAGAGAAAGATCAATGATTCCAAATGGAATTCCAAGACGTGCAGAAGCCTCTCCTGCAACAAGCTGTCCTACTCGTGTAATCTTAAACGCCGTTTTCTTAATTGTTTCACAGAGCTCTTCAAAACCTTTTCCACGTGCTTTTTCAATCGCTTTCTTTACAACTCCCGGTCCGCTGACACCTACATTAATAATCGTATCTGCCTCAGTCACACCGAGGAATGCACCTGCCATAAACGGGTTATCATCCGGTGCATTGCAAAGAATAACAAGCTTTGCACAACCAAGAGAGTCTCTGTCCTTCGTTGCCTCTGCCGCTTCTTTCACAATCTGTCCACACAGACGGACCGCATCCATATTGATACCTGTCTTTGTTGATCCCACATTGACGGAACTACAGATTCTCTCTGTCTCGGCCAGTGCCTGCGGGATTGAACGGATCAGATTCTCTTCGCTTGGTGTCATTCCTTTCGACACAAGTGCGGAGTATCCACCAATGAAGTTTACACCCACTTTTTCCGCTGCGCGGTCAAGTGTACGTGCGATTGTCACATAATCTTCCGGAGTCTTACACGCTGCTGCTCCAACAAGCGATACAGGTGTAATTGAAATTCTCTTATTTACGATCGGAATTCCGAATTCTTTCTCAATGTCTTTTCCTGTAGATACAAGATCTTTTGCAACTGTTGTAATCTTCTCATAAATCTTACGGTTCAGTTCATCCAAATCAGAATCCACACAGTCCAACAGACTGATTCCAAGAGTGATCGTGCGGACATCAAGGTTCTCGCTTTCGATCATCTTATTGGTTTCTGATACTTCATACATATTAATCATAGTCTTATCCTCGCCTTATCTCCGACTGTTTACAGACGGTGCATTTTCTCAAAAATCTCTTCTCTCTGACAATGAATTGTTACACCGATCTCTTTGCCAAGTGCATCCATCTCATCACAAACTTCTTTGAAATCTTTCTTCAGATTCGCAACATCCACGATCATCATCATGTTGAAGTATCCCTGAACAATTGTCTGTGAAATATCAAGAATGTTGATTTCATTTTCTGCAAGATATGTACATACTTTTGCAATAATTCCTACTGTGTCTTCTCCAAGTACTGTGACAATACATTTCTTCATTCTTTCTGTACCTCCGCTTTGATTCACTCAATTTTATACATTAATAATATCCGAAACTGATTCCCGGCTTGCAACGAACATATTCAGGTCTTCCCCTTTATATTCATTATCTGCAAGCGTAACTTCCAGCTTCACTGTCTCATAAGCAAGTCTTGCGTAATTGTTCTCCTTGCTCAGATGACCAAGCATGATGTGTTTCAGATTATCATGTAGTATATCACAAAGAAGCTGTCCTGACAATTCATTTGATAAATGACCGCGATCGCCAAGAATTCTCTGCTTCAAATAATATGGATATCCTCCGACTTCCAGCATATGGATATCATGGTTTGCTTCCAAAAGGATCGCATCCAGATTTTTCAGATTCTCCACTGTATAATCATCATATTTTCCAAGATCTGTTGCAACTGCTACGGACTTCCCGTCTTGTTCAATACGATACCCTGACGGTTCATTTGCATCATGAGAAATGGCAAATGGGTGTACGTCCAGTTCACCAAGCTGAAATGGGTGATCTGCCTTAATCGGATGTAAAAGTCCTTCCGGCATCTTTCCAAGACTAGAAGACTCTTTGATTCCTGCAATCGTTCCCGGCGTCGCATAAATTGGGATCTCGTACTTTCTGCTGAACACACCAAGTCCCTTAATATGATCCGAATGTTCATGTGTGATCAGAATCCCATCGAGTTCGTCCCCTTTAATCTCCAACTTATTCAGACCTTCTTCAATTCGTTTCTTACTAATCCCCGTATCAATCAGAAGATGGGAATTATCACTTCCTACATAGATACAGTTTCCACTGCTGCCGCTTGCAATACTGCACATTCTCATTTGTTCAATCTATCTCCTATTTGTCTCTTTGTTGCTTCAAAGTCTCCACTATTATCAATTACAACTGTGCATGCCTTTCGAAACACTTCTTCTATCGGTTGTGAAGCAATCATTCTGGTGATCTTTTCATCCGTGTAATGTCTGGAACTTTTCAGTCGTTCTCTCCGGACCGCTTCATCTGTGTAAATATACCATAATTCATCACACAGTTCCTTTCCTACTTCCGGAAGAAGTGCTGCTTCTACTATATAATAAGAGCAACCTTCTTCTTTTTTCTTCAAGATATCTTTCCGAACCCATTCCAGCACTTCCGGATGCACAATATCATTCAATATTTGTAATTTCTTCTCATCTGCAAATACGCAGCTTCCAAGTTTCATGCGATCCAGTTCACCATTGTTTCCGACAATCTGTTCACCAAATTCTTGTACAATTCTCGAAAACGCCTGTGTCCCTTTCCTCTGGATCTGCTTTGCAACTTCATCCATCTGACAGACTACCGCACCGTATTCCTGTTCAAGAAATTTTAAAACTTCACTTTTTCCGGAGCCAACTCCACCCGTGATTCCAATTACTTTCATCTTATTTTGCCTCATACCAGTTCTTCCCTGTATGCATATCTACACTAAGCGGAACTAACAATTCTGCTGCGTGTTCCATCTTATCCTGAAGGATCTGCTGTACTTCTTCTAATTCTGTTTCATCTGCTTCGATCAAAAGTTCATCATGCACCTGAAGGATCATCCGTGATTTCAGATTTCTCTTCTTCAGTTCTTCATTTACATGAATCATTGCTATTTTAATAATATCTGCAGCAGTTCCCTGGATCGGTGCATTCATTGCCACACGCTCTCCAAAACTTCTCTGCATAAAATTGCTGGATTTTAATTCCGGCATCGGTCTTCTTCTTCCATATAAAGTCTCTGCATATCCTTTTTCTTTCGCATCGCTCACACATTTATCAAGAAATGTCTTAATTCCCGGGTAGGATTCAAAATAATGTTCAATATACTGTGCCGCCTCTTTTCTCGAAATACTCAGATCCTGGCTCAGTCCAAAAGAACTGATTCCATACACAATACCGAAATTAACCGCTTTTGCATTTCTCCTCTGCAGATCTGTCACTTCATTAAATGGTACATGGAATACCTGGGAAGCTGTCATTCGGTGAATATCGCGCGCCTCACGGTATGCCTGGATCAGCTGTTCGTCACCGGAACAATGCGCCAGAATACGAAGCTCGATCTGAGAATAATCCGCATCTACAAAGACGCAGCCTTCTTTTGGTACAAATACTTTACGGATCAGACGTCCAAGCTCCATACGAACCGGTATATTCTGCAGATTCGGTTCTGTACTGCTGATACGTCCGGTTGCTGTGATCGTCTGATTGAATTTACTGTGAATTCTTCCATCCATCCCTATATAATTTGCAAGTCCGTCTGCATATGTTGACTTCAGTTTTGCAAGCTGACGATACTCCAAAATCTTTGCTACGATAGGATATTCCGGTGCAAGTTTATCTAACACATCCGCTGCTGTAGAATACCCGGTCTTTGTCTTCTTTGCATGAGGCATTTCCAGTTTTTCAAAAAGAATCATGCCAAGCTGTTTTGGAGAATTGATGTTAAACTCTTCCCCTGCCATTTCATAAATCTCTTTTTCCAGCTCAACGATTCTTGCTCCAAGCTCTTCGCCGTAACGCTTCAGCTCTTCGCCTTCAATCTTAACGCCAGCCTGTTCCATATCATACAATGTAAATACTAACGGCATTTCAATTTCATTAAATAAACGGAACATCCCATTCTTTTCCAGTTTCTTTTCAAGAACCGGGACACAGGCATAAGCTGTATATGCCTCATAACATGATTTTGTACCCTCATCAAGTTTTTCATCAATTAAAAGATTCAAATGTTCTCTTGCCACATCTTCTGCATTGTAATCATTTTTCAGAGGATTCAGAAGATATGCTGCCACGATCGCATCAAACCCGTTCTCACTTGTAAGTTCCGGCAGCCATTCCAGATATTCTTTCAATCCACACATTGAAAAACATTTCACACTTTTTGCAAGGTGAGACAACTTTCCTGTCAGATATTCAAAATCAGCATCCATATCACAAGGAATCGTAACAATCTTTTCTGCTCCATAGCAAAGAGAAATCCTTCCATATCCTGAAGCATGTGCAAACAATGGGAGAACATTTCCAGCATCTTTGGAAAATGCCACACCAACGGTTTCTGCTTTCTCTGCCTCTTTTAAAACTTTCTCAATCTCCTTTTTCCCTGTTATCTCACGGAAATATTTTTCCACATCATTCACTGACGCTTCTACATCAAATCTTCCAAGCAGATTTTTAAACTCCAGTCTTTGGAATAATTCATGGGCTTCTTTTGTATAAGGATTCTCATGTCTGGCATTTTCAAGTTCAAAGGTAATATCTGCATCCAGTTTAATCGTCGCAAGTGTCTTACTAAGCTGTGCCTGCTCCCAGAATTCTTTCAGATTCTTGCTTGCTCTTGGCGGTTTCAGCTCATCAACATGCTCGTATGCATTTTCAATCGTCTGGTACTGCTGAATGATCTTTGTCGCTGTCTTTTCGCCAACTCCCGGAACACCAGGAATATTATCAGCAGTATCACCCATCAAAGCCTTTACATCAATAAATTCCTTCGGTGTTACTCCATAGCGTTCCTGCACATCTGCCGCATAATAATCTTCTACTTCCGTCTTCCCCTGCTTCGTCTTTGGGATACGGATCTTAATATGCTCTGTCGCAAGCTGAAGCGTATCGCGGTCTCCGGAAATGATGGAAACATCCATTCCTTTCTCCTCACAACGATGAGACAAGGTTCCCAAAAGATCATCCGCCTCAAGTCCGGCCTTTTCAATCACTTCTATATGCATCGCACGCAGAACGTCCTTGATCACAGGCACCTGCTGACGCAGTTCCTCTGCCATCGGCTTTCTCGTGCCCTTATAATCTGCAAACATCTCATGGCGAAATGTCGGCGCATGCACATCAAATGTAACCGTCAGATATTCCGGCCTCTCTTCATCTAATATCTTAAACATAATATTCAGGAATCCATAAACTGCGTTCGTGTGCAGTCCTTCCGAATTCGTCAGATCCGGAACTCCATAAAACGCCCGGTTCAATATACTGTGTCCATCGATCAGTACAATTTTATCTCTCATCAGATTCTCTCCTATTATCTCTTGCTTTTTGTTGCATTTAATTTTAACCATTATTAAAGTATACACTAATTAACTTCTTTTTTAAAGGTTCATTTTATGGTATCATAATTTAGGGAGTGAACAGTAACCTTTTGACTCCAATATTTTCTAAACAATATTTTCAAAAATACTATCAGGAGAATTATTATGGATGGAATTGTATTTGATGTAGATGGAACACTTTGGGATTCTGTTGAAGTTGTAGCCGAATCCTGGAATCTTGCAATAAAAGAGAACTCTGATCTTGAGCCAAACTTAAACCGCGAAATTCTTCAGGGACTGTTTGGAAAGACAATGGACGAAATTGCTGCCGGAGTTTTTCCCGATCTCGATACGGACTCTCGAAGAAAACTGATGGATATCTGTTTTGATTATGAAAACCGCTATCTTGAAACACATCCCGGTGTTTACTACGAAGGTGTTATGGACACACTCAAAGAGCTGGCTCTGGAATATCCTCTTTTTATTGTAAGCAATTGCCAGTGCGGATATATTGAAGTGATGATGAAAGGCGCAGGCATGGAACCATATATCAAAGATTTCCTTTGTTTTGGCCAGACGCAGACTTCCAAAGACCAGACGATTCTGAAATTAATGGAGAAAAATAATCTGACATCCCCTGTCTATGTCGGAGATACTCAGGGAGATGCTGATTCCTGCAAAAAAGCCGGTATCCCTTTTATCTTTGCTGCATATGGTCTTGGAGATGTTAAGGAAGATTATCCGACAATACATTCTTTTTCAGAATTAAAAAACATTTTAAGGGAGCTTGATTAACATCTCCGCTTCTGTTTACTTTTTTCATAATCGCGGATTTTACGCATCAATCCGCGATAAATCTTATCCTGAAGCAGTTCCCGATGTTCATACGATACCGGATATTCGTTCATGAAATCGGGATGTTCTTTTATATAGCAATCTCTTTCTTCTTTCGTTGCATTCAACAGATACTTTTCATAATAATCCATATCATCTATTTTTTCTTTATTCATCACTTTCTCCCATCCCCCTTAGTTCTTATACTGTCTCATTTCTCGCACATTTTTCATGTTTTTATCAATTATAGTCGTAGTACGACTATATTTCAATAGTCGTGTCAGGACTTTTATATAATAATCCAAAAATACAAAAGATATCAGATTATTGTTCACTGGATACTGTGAACAATAGCTTGTTTCCGGTTAAGTTCGCACACCGGATTTAAGGTACGAGGATGGGATTATGAAATTCGAAAACATACGAAATTTGCGAGAAGATAATGATAAAACGCAGAAAGAAGTTGCTGCATATCTCAACATCAAACAGACTACATATTCTAAATATGAACTTGGAAAAATCAACGTTCCTATTGATGTCTTCATCAAACTTGCTGATTATTATACAGTCTCAATTGATTATCTCGTTGGACGTGGAAAAAAGTGAACTTACAAAATGAAAAATCTCTGGACATCTTGCAAACATTGAATCTGTAAGATATTCAGAGATTAAGTTCGATGCCGCTGGCCGGACTCGAACCGGCACGGCTACTAACCGCTTGATTTTGAGTCAAGTGCGTCTGCCAATTCCGCCACAGCGGCTTATTCTGTCGGACAAGAAAACCTTCTTGTCCGAATCAGCTTTTTTATGTTACCATATCTGGTCACATTTTTCAACTATTTTTTTATGATTTTATTTGTTTTTTATTTGCAAAGTTTCTTTCCAACCTCAAAACAATCAAATGTTGCAAAATAGTCTTTCGGTGTCTCCGCACGGCGAATCATCTGTACACTTCCATCTTCTTTTAAAAGAAGTTCTGCTGATTTCAATTTACCATTATAGTTATATCCCATAGAGAAACCATGTGCACCCGTATCATGGATTACAAGGTAATCTCCCATATCAACTTCCGGAAGCATTCTGTCAATTGCAAACTTATCATTATTTTCACACAGAGAACCTGTTACATCATATTTGTGATCGCACGGTGCGTCTTCTTTTCCAAGAACAGTAATATGATGATATGCTCCATACATTGCCGGGCGCATCAGGTTAACAGCACACGCATCTACTCCGATGTAGTTCTTATAAGTATTCTTCTCATGGATTGCTTTTGTCACAAGGCAGCCATAAGGTCCCATCATAAAGCGGCCAAGCTCTGTGTAGATTGCAACATCTCCCATTCCTGCCGGAACAAGTACTTCTTCATAAACCTTGCGGACACCCTCTCCGATCACACGGATATCATTCGGTTCCTGATCCGGTGTGTAAGGAATTCCAATACCACCAGAAAGATTAATAAACTTAATATGTACTCCTGTTTCTTTCTGAAGACGTACTGCCTGTTCAAAAAGAACTTTTGCAAGCATTGGATAATAATCATTTGTCACTGTATTGCTGGCAAGGAATGCATGAATACCGAATTCTTTTGCGCCTTTTGCCTTCAGTGTCTTAAATGCTTCTGTGATCTGCTCTGTTGTCATTCCATACTTTGAATCTCCCGGATTATCCATAATATCATTACTGATCTTGAATATTCCGCCCGGATTATAACGACAGCTGATTGTCTCCGGAATATGTCCGATTGTCTTCTCAAGGAAGTCAATATGTGTAATATCATCCAGATTGATGATTGCTCCAAGTTTATCAGCAAGTTTAAAATCTTCCTCTGGTGTATCATTAGAGGAAAACATAATATCATGACCATCAATTCCAACTGCATCTGACATAAGCAGTTCTGTATAAGAGGAGCAGTCACAACCGCATCCATACTCTTTCAAGATCTGTAAAAGGAACGGATTCGGAGTTGCCTTTACAGCAAAATACTCTTTATATCCCGGATTCCATGCAAATGCTTCCTTTAATGCTTTTGCATTCTCGCGGATTCCTTTCTCATCATAAAGATGGAACGGAGTCGGATATGTTTTTACAATCTCTTCAACCTGTTCTTTTGTCACAAATGGTTTCTTACTCATTTTCATTTTCTCCTTCGCGTATTTTGATTAATTCTATCTCATTCGCAAGTGCTGTTTTAAACAGCGTAACGAAATTTCTTTGTCCGGAATAGACACAGGTGTTTCTGCTCTCCTGTCCATATTCACCTGAAAGTACATATTTAGAATCTGTGATCAGACCAATCTGATTTCCTTTTTCTTTCGTCACATAAATGATCGCCCCTGAAAGTTCAAATGGATGATCTGTCACAAGAACTACCTTTTTTCCTTTTTCTGTCAGTTCCTTTAACTGTCCTTTCAACTGTTCCAGACAGACACCGGAACAGGAACAATACACTCTTTCTTCCACATTAGCCAGAAGATTATGGATCTTATCTGAAATATGTTCCTGACCATCGATCGTAACATATCCTTCTTCTTCTTTCTGTTCTCCCGTAAGATTCATATCCAACCACTTCTGTTCTTCTTCCATTCTGCGGATTCTGTTACCACAGAACTCCTGAACATCAACCGGAATATATCGCTTAGCATCCTCTTCTACCAGATATGCAGCCCCTTTTTCAACCAGAGCTGCCAGTGATGCATACACATTCGACCTTGAGATTCCTGTATCTCTCGCAATCTCATACCCCGTCTGCTTTCCTGCTTCGATCAGCCGTAGATAAACAGTTGCTTCCTGCCGGGACATTCCAAAATGCATCAGATATTCAATTGCTTTACTTTCGTCCATAGCACCATCCCTCTGATTAGTAGTTCTTTACAGGAACACTATACAGCATTGATTGTCGGATGTCAATATATTGATTGTATTTAACGCTTGTTTTTGAGAACTTTTTTCATTTTAGATTATTACTCACACTGCGCGTGACTAGTAACGTGTAGTCAGAATTAAAAATGTTTAATATGAATTACGTAAATAAGTCCAGCCCTGCTGTTGCCATGAGCACATGTAAGGCAGGAGCGTTCCAAATACACTTTGTTCAGTATGTTAATAAGAGCCAGAACAGGCGCCTCGCACGGTAACTGTTCTGGCTCTTATTAAAAGTTTTTCTAATTTAATCTACTGTCACAATTCTCATCATATTACTTGTAAAGCTTCTCTCTTTGCTTACATTTGTTGAAGGAATTCCAGCTGTGATAACTACAACATCTCCCGGCTCAACATACTGTTTTACCTGTGCCAGTTCAATCGCATTTTCACAGATATCTTCTGTTGTATCAACTTCAAGAGATTTCAGCGGTCTTACGCCCCAGTAAATAGACATTCTTCTCAGTGTTCTCTCGTTCGGAGTTACACCAAGGATTTCCTGTCTTGGTCTTAAGTTGGATACAACTCTTGAAGTTGCTCCTGATACAGATGGTGTAATGATACATTTTGCATTCAGGTTTGCTGCTGCCAGTACGGATGAATATCCGATTGCACTGGATATTCCGCCTCTTAAATGACCGTGCTCTTTCTCAAGCATGATATCATAATCAAGGTGTTTCTCTGTCTGCTCAATGATATGAACCATCATCTGAAGTGCCTCGAGTGGGTATTTACCCTGTGCTGTCTCTCCTGAGAGCATTACAGCATCTGTTCCGTCATATACAGCGTTCGCAACGTCTGTTACCTCAGCTCTTGTCGGACGTGGATTACGCATCATAGAATCAAGCATCTGTGTTGCTGTGATAACTGTCTTGAACTGATCGTTACATTTCTGGATCATCATCTTCTGAAGATATGGAAGTTCCTCTGCCGGTATCTCAACTCCGAGGTCTCCACGGGCAACCATGATACCATCTGCTGCACGGATGATCTCATCGATATTGCTGATTCCTTCTTCATTCTCAATCTTTGCGATAATCGGAATGTAAGGAGCTCCGAGAGACTTCAGATATGCCTTGATCTCAAGAATACACTCTGCATTTCTTACGAAAGATGCAGCAATAAAATCAATTCCCTGCTCTGCTCCGAATTTAATATCTTCTTTATCTTTCTCAGTGATTGCCGGAAGTCTTACCGGTACTCCCGGTACATTAACGCCCTTTTTCTCTCCGAGTTCACCACCGTTGATGATCTCACAATGAATTTCTTTGTCTGTTTTTCCGATTACTTTCAGTCCGATCAGACCATCATCGATCAAAATAATCTTTCCTTCACTTACATCTTCTGCAAGTCCCTTATATGTGATAGATACTTTATTCTCATCTCCAACAATATCTTCTGTAGTAAGTGTAAAGGTCTTCCCTGTTTCAAGCTTAATCTTCTTTCCGTCTTTCAGAACACCTGTACGGATCTCTGGTCCCTTTGTATCCAGAAGAATAGCTGTCGTTGCATGCTCTTCCTCGCGAAGCTCTTTGAGCATATCCATACGACCCTTCTGTTCTTCATGATCACCATGAGAGAAGTTGAAACGAGCTACATCCATGCCATTCTGGATGAGTTTTCTCATCAGTTCTCTATCATTTGTGTTTGGTCCCATCGTACATACTACTTTTGTTTTTTTCATACTAAGTCAATCTCTCCTTTAAAAAATATAACCTTAAAGTTCCTATACACCTGGAGCGAAGCTGCACTGTATCACTTTCGGCTGCAACTCTGATCTGATACACTGCACTGCCATACCTCATCTCCGGTAAACTATGAGAAATATGCGTTACACAATTCTCATTTTCTACTTCACATGTTCATGTGTAAATAAATGTTCCTGGCAATACTCATAGTTTCCATTACATTTTGAACAGAAACGGAACTCCAATGTCGGATCATCAAGTTCTGTACGTCCGCAGACTGCACAACGGTGTCTTGCCCCATTCGCATAAGTCATATGTGGTCTCGTCTGCTGTTTAAACTTTGCTTTTCTCGCCTGCTCTTTCGGACTGAAACGCTTCATATTCCTGCTGGACAGGAAAAAGATAACAAAGTTCAATAAGGATGCCGCAATCGCAACTTTCGTTGCGAGACTTCCTGTAAAGAAATAGTACAGTGCCATTGCCGCATATACGAAAGCCATCCATTTCATCTTAATCGGTAAAATAAAATAGAGTAAAACTTCCATATCCGGATAGATGGAAGCAAATGCCAAAAAGATAGACATTGTAATATAGTTGGTGCTGATCAATCCGATACTTGAAAGCGGAAGTTCAATTCCATAGATAAGATAAAACACACCATACAGTATGAATACTGCGATCACTGTAAAAAGTATTCCTGAAAAAATGTATACATTATAACGGAATGTTCCCCATGTTCTCTCAAGGGCTGAGCCAAGGGAGTAGTACAATAATACTAGAAACAGTAAAGAAATCAAACTTCCTGTCGGTGGAATCAATACCCAGGAAATAATCCTCCAAACCTGTCCTCTTAAAATATATGCCGGTTCCAGTGTCAGCCATCCTAAAAGTCCCGGTGCTAAATAATAAATAGCGAAACCTATCACATACCCGGCCAGCAGATACACCGTAAGATTCGATATTGCAAAACGACCTAATTTTTTTTCTAATTTATCAAGCCAGTTCAACTCGTATCCTCCTTCTATTTTCATTTTATATTACTGTCCACTACGTGTGGCCAGCACTCATCACATCTTTGTATAGCAGTAATTGTACAAGGGAAGACTTGTTTTGTCAAACGATTGTTTTTATATTAATACACTTTTAACAAGAATATGATATTTTCCTTTCCTTTCTACTTAGACATTTTGCCATATTGCAGCTCATTTCTTCACACTTACTACACTACAATGACCATTGTCTTTTTGAGAATCTTGTCGTATAATGTTATTTATTGCGAGCTAACAAACGCATTTAATAGGTAGTAACTCATATAAATTTGACAAATTAACTGAATTACAAAAGATTGGGGATATTAATTATGAACGCAAAAAATCTACATACTTTAGGAATCGACATTGGTTCCACGACAGTAAAAATTGCAATTCTTAATGATGAAAATGAAGTCCTCTTCTCTGATTATGAGCGCCATTTCGCTAATATCCAGGAGACGCTTTCCGATCTGCTCGGTCGTGCGCTTTATAAGCTTGGACCAATCCAGGTTTCTCCTGTCATCACAGGAAGCGGTGGTCTGACACTTGCCAAACACCTCGGTGTTCCATTTGTCCAGGAGGTAATTGCAGTCTCCACTGCACTACAGGATTACGCTCCTCAGACAGATGTAGCAATTGAGCTTGGTGGAGAAGATGCGAAGATCATTTATTTTGAGGGTGGAAATGTAGAACAGCGTATGAATGGTGTCTGTGCCGGTGGTACAGGTTCTTTCATTGACCAGATGGCATCTCTTCTTCAGACAGATGCTTCCGGTCTAAATGAATACGCTAAAAATTACAAAGCATTATACTCCATCGCCGCGCGCTGCGGAGTATTTGCCAAGACAGATATCCAGCCACTGATCAACGATGGTGCCGCTAAGGAAGACCTTGCCGCATCCATTTTCCAGGCTGTTGTGAATCAGACCATCAGTGGTCTTGCCTGTGGAAAACCGATTCGCGGTCACGTTGCCTTTTTAGGTGGTCCGCTTCATTTCCTCTCAGAGTTAAGGGAAGCCTTCATCCGTACACTGAAACTGGACGATGAACATATCATTGCACCGAACCATTCACATCTGTTCGCTGCAATCGGTTCTGCACTAAACTCTAAGAAAGACACTCCGATGGAATTGCGTGATATGCAGAATCGTCTGGAAAATAAAATTCAGATGGATTTCGAGGTGGAACGTCTGGATCCGCTGTTTGCAACAACTGCTGATTACGAGGAATTCATTTCCCGCCATGCAAAGCATCAGGTGCCGGTAAAAGATCTTGCCTCATACAAAGGAAAAGCATTTCTTGGAATCGATGCCGGTTCAACAACTACAAAAGCGGCTCTCGTTGGTGAAGACGGAACACTTCTTTATTCTTTCTATCACAACAACGACGGAGATCCGCTTGGTACAACGATCACAGCAATCAAAGATATTTACGATCAACTCCCGGAGGGTGTAGAGATTGTTCATTCCTGTTCCACAGGATACGGCGAGGCACTGATCAAAGCTGCTCTGATGCTTGACGAGGGAGAAGTTGAGACTGTTTCTCATTATTATGCAGCATCCTTCTTTGAGCCGGATGTAGACTGTATTCTGGACATCGGCGGTCAGGATATGAAATGTATCAAGATCAAAAATCAGACCGTTGACAGTGTTCAGCTGAATGAAGCCTGCTCTTCCGGATGCGGTTCTTTCATTGAGACATTTGCGAAATCTCTGAATTATTCTGTAGAGGATTTTGCTCACGAAGCTCTTTATGCACAGAACCCAATTGATCTCGGAACACGCTGTACAGTATTTATGAATTCCAAAGTTAAACAGGCGCAGAAAGAAGGTGCCTCTGTTGCTGACATTTCAGCCGGACTTGCTTATTCTGTTATCAAGAATGCCCTGTTCAAGGTAATCAAAGTATCTGACGCATCCGAACTCGGAAATCATATTGTTGTTCAGGGAGGTACCTTCTATAATAATGCAGTTCTTCGAAGCTTTGAGAAAATTGCGAACTGCGAAGCGATCCGCCCGGACATTGCCGGAATCATGGGTGCCTTCGGTGCTGCTCTGATTGCCAGAGAACGTTATGTTGACTGCGAAGGCACAACAATGCTTTCCATTGATGACATCCGTTCTCTTGAATACTCCACAACAATGACAAAATGTCGTGGTTGTACAAACAACTGCCGTCTGACAATCAACCATTTCAGTGGTGGACGTAAATTCATCACAGGAAATCGCTGTGAGCGCGGACTTGGAAAAGAGAAATCAAAAAATCAGATGCCGAACTTATTTGAATATAAATTGCATCGCTATTTTGATTACGAACCTCTTTCCGAGGAAGAAGCAAAGCACGGATCAATCGGTATTCCTCGTGTGCTGAATATGTACGAGAACTATCCGTTCTGGTTCACATTTTTTACAAAACTTGGATTCCGTGTCATTCTGTCACCGACTTCCACAAGAAAGATTTATGAACTTGGTATTGAATCCATCCCAAGTGAATCCGAATGTTATCCGGCGAAACTTGCACACGGACATGTACAGTGGCTGATCAATCAGGGTGTAAAACACATTTTCTATCCGTCAATCCCGTATGAACGGAAAGAATTTGCTGATTCTGACAACCACTACAATTGCCCGATCGTTACTTCTTATCCGGAAAACATCAAGAATAATATGGACCCAATCGTCAACGGAGAAGTTGATTTTATCCATCCATTCTTGAATTTTGAAAGTGAAGAGACGATTTCTTATCGCCTTGTAGAAGAATTAAGTAAGAAGTTCTCTCTTTCCGAAAGCGAAATCAAGTCAGCAGTCCATGACGCATGGAATGAACTTGCTGCCTGTCGTCAGGATATGAGAAATAAAGGAGAAGAGACCATCCGCTTCTTAAATGAAACCGGAAACCGCGGTATCGTACTTGCCGGTCGTCCATACCATATCGATCCGGAGGTAAATCATGGTCTTCCTGAATTGATTACATCCTACAATATTGCAGTACTTACAGAAGACTCTGTCTCTCATTTGAATCCGGCAGAGCACCCTCTGAATGTCATGGATCAGTGGATGTACCACTCCAGACTGTATGCAGCTGCAAATTATGTGAAGACAACGGAGAATCTTGATCTGATCCAGCTTAACTCCTTCGGATGTGGACTGGATGCTGTTACAACAGATCAGGTTGCTGAGATCCTTACAAATTCAGATAAGATCTACACAACTTTGAAGATTGATGAAGTAAACAATCTTGGAGCTGCAAGAATCCGTGTGCGTTCCCTTCTCGCCGCAATCCGTGTGCGTGAAAAGAAACAGGAAAAACGCATCATTCATCCGGCTTCTATCAAAAAGGTTACATTTACAAAAGAGATGCGTAAGGATTATACAATTCTCTGCCCGCAGATGTCTCCGGTTCATTTCGAACTGCTTGAGCCTGCTTTCCGCGCTGCCGGATACAACATCGATGTTCTTCCTAACGATAACAAGCAGGCTGTCGATATGGGATTAAAATATGTAAATAACGATGCCTGCTACCCTTCTCTGATCGTTGTCGGTCAGATCATGGATGCACTGTTATCCGGAAAATATGACTTAAATCATACAGCTGTTATCATTACACAGACTGGTGGTGGCTGCCGTGCTTCTAACTATATTGGATTCATTCGCCGTGCACTTAAGAAAGCCGGCATGGAACACGTTCCGGTAATCTCACTTAATTTAAGTGGATTAGAAGATAACCCTGGATTTAAACTTTCTCCTGCACTGGTTCTTCGTGGAATCTACGCAGCAGTATTCGGAGATATCTTTATGAAATGTGTTTACCGTATGCGTCCTTACGAGGCCATACCGGGAACCACAGATAAGATTCACCGTAAATGGGCTGAAGTTGTTAAGAAGTTTGTATCCGAAGGCTATCCTTCCCGTAAGAGATTCAAGAAACTTTGTAAAGATATCATCAATGATTTTGATAATATCGAGACACTCGACATTAAGAAACCTCGTGTTGGAATCGTTGGAGAAATCCTGGTTAAATTCCTTCCGGCTGCCAACAATCATCTGGCAGAGCTTCTTGAAAGCGAAGGGGCTGAGGCAGTTGTTCCGGATCTTCTTGATTTCCTGCTCTACTGCTTCTACAATCAGAACTTCAAAGTTTCCCACTTGGGAATGAAGAAGTCCAAAGCTACAGCTGGAAACCTTGGAATCAAAGCTTTGGAATGGTTCCGTGCTCCGGCTTCCAAAGCATTTGCAGAAAGTAAACGCTTTGATCCGCCGGCTCACATTGAAGATCTTGCAAAAATGGCTTCAGAGATCGTATCTCTCGGAAACCAGACCGGTGAAGGATGGTTCCTGACCGGTGAGATGCTTGAGCTTATCCACAGCGGTGCAGGAAACATCGTCTGCACACAGCCATTCGCCTGCCTGCCAAACCATGTTGTCGGTAAGGGAGTTATCAAAGAACTTCGCCGCAGACATCCGGAGTCGAACATCGTAGCAATCGATTTCGATCCGGGCGCAAGTGAAGTAAATCAGTTGAATCGAATTAAACTGATGCTGTCGACAGCGTTCAAAAATCTGGAGAAATAAAGATTTATCGTAGGGATTCTTTTTCGAGTTCGGACGAAATCAGATATCGCATATAAAGTTTATTCGAACAGACAGACATCGAGGGTTTGATTCAGGCTCCGGGTTCTGTATACAGGAAAGACTAAGAAAAACGAAAGATTACTAAAAACAAAGCAGTGCTCGGCAAACTCGCTGCCGCTTCAGACAGTAGCCTCGCACTGCTTTAACGTAACCTTTTGTTTTTTAAGTCTTTCCAAGCACACAGAACAGTCACCTGAATCAAACCCTCGATGGCTGTCTATCAGTAAGTTCTTCAGCGCTATCTGATTTCTACTCTCTCGAAAGAAGAACTCTACTTGAGAAGCAGGCGCAACGGAAATTCTATAGAATGATATCCATATCTCAAACGTTTTTGCACCTAATAAAATTTAGCGTTGAAATCGATTTTTTCAATAAACAGAAAACAGAAAATATGAGCTTCGAGGAGCTTTATGTTAGAAGATGGGTATAGGGACGTAGATGAATGTGGAGCATGCTTGCTCATACTTAAAAAACAATAGATTGCGTTAAAGAAAGGATTGACAGCTGTCTGAGCGGCAGCGAGTTTGTCAATCCTTTCTTTGCTTTTAGCAATCTGTTGTTTTTCTTAGTATGAACAGTATGCGTAACCCTGAGTCGACGTTCCTATATCCATCTTCTAACAATCAACTCTCTAAAATAATATTTTCAGTTTTCGTCCGTATATCAGTAAAACGATCTCTACGTCAAATCTTTATTTGCGGTACAAGTAGAGGATTCCTCCGAAAAGCCCCAATATAATCCCTGCATATCCGCCAACGCAGATGATATCTGACAGACTTTGTACAAGATTGATTCGAATCACAGAGCAGACTCCCATTCCGAGTACTGTTCCTATAATCGTCCAGCCTACGATCAGAATTGGCAGATACACTGCAAGTGCATGCTCTTTATCTATATATTGATTTACAAAATTCCAAAGTTTTCCATACATAAAAATTACCCTCTTTCTACTAAAAATGTCTGAGTATTTTTTCTTTGACAATTATTAGTATAGAGGGTATTTGTAAAGTCTCATTTTCTTCCAATGCTAAATCTATGTAAAATAAATCAGCCAAATGTTAAATCTGTTTGCTTTATACCTTTATGATGTTGCCAGAACCAGTTCTACCACTTCCTGCGGTGTTGTTGCCAGTGCATCTGCGCCTGCCTGCGAGAGTTCTTTCAAATCTCCATATCCGTACAGAACACCGATTACTTTCAGACCTTCCGCATGGCCACCAAGTATGTCATAAGAACGGTCTCCGACCATCACGATCTTATCCAGTTCTTTTTCTTCGCACTGTTCCAAAACATAATGGATAACATCTTGTTTTTCTGTACGTGTCTCATCCATACATGCCCCGCCGATCACATCGAAATATTTTGCAAGTCCAAAGTGATCTGCAATGATTTTTGCAAATTTTTCCGGTTTTGATGTTGCCATTGCAATCTTGATGCCTGCTTCTTTCAGTGTCTTTAGCATCTCTTCTACGCCATCATACACACTGTTTTCAAAAATACCTGTCACTGTGAAATATTCTCGATAAAGAGTAACCATCTCTGCTGCTCTTTCTTCGCTTATTCCACAATGTTCCATAAACTGGCCTTTGAGCGGAGGACCGATAAATTTACGCAGTTCATCTGTCTTTGGTACCGGCCCTCCTGCCTTCTCTAATGCATATTTTACGGAATTCATAATTCCGGGACCTGAATCTGTAAGTGTTCCGTCCAGATCAAATAATACAGTTGTTATTTTCATTTCCAATTCCTCACTCTATTAAAATTTTCTAATCTGATCATCCTCTTCACTTTCAGTTTTGATCACTTTACGAATCATCACATAATAGCCAAAATCATCGTTCACTTTAATATAGACTCTTTCGCCTTCTTTATGTCCGAGCAGTGCTTTTCCGATTGGTGATTCTATACTGATCAGTCCATTCAAAGAACTTCCTCTTACAGAAGTTACAATACGATATGTCTCAACTTCATCGTCATCTTCACAATAAAGTTCCACAGTATTATTCAAGCCAATTTCATCGGATTTGGAATGATCCTCCACGATTTCAGCCGTCTTTAGCATCCTCTCCAGATAACGAATGCGGCTTTCGTTCTGATTTTTCGCTTTTTTTGCTGCATGGTATTCAAAGTTCTCACTCAAATCTCCATGAGCTCTTGCTTCTTTCACCGCTTCAATCAGTTCTTTACGTTCTACTAATTTTCGATGCTCAATCTCTGCCTGAATCTTTTCCACATCATTTTTTGTCAATCTTTCACGCATGACTTTTCCTTTCTTCTCTGAACCATAGGTTACTGTTCTCACGATGTGCGACCAGCAACGCATCTCGACATTTTAAATCGCCTTTGGCGATGGGACTACTTTGAACAGTAATCTATAGGGAAAAGGAAAGCTATCAATTACGATAAACTAAAACAAACACTGTTGTTATCGCAGTCAATAGCTTTCCCTTTTTACTTCTATCTTAATTCACGCAATTTTCTTTCAGATTCATTTCTTTTGAAGTAATCATTCAAGTTACCTGAATCAAAATTCAATGACCATGAATTATTTTGTCAACAGAGATTTTCCTGTCATCTCAGCCGGCTGCTGCATTCCCATCAGCTCGATCAGTGTCGGAGCGATGTCTGCCAGGCATCCGCCTTCTCTTAACTTGTAAGCCGGATCAGCATTTACAAGGATAAACGGTACCGGATTTGTTGTATGAGCTGTGAATGGCTCACCTGTCTCCTCGTCGATCAGCTGCTCTGCATTTCCGTGGTCAGCGCAGATGAACATCTGTCCGTTTACTTCTTTCAGAGCCTCTACAGCCTTTCCTACACACTCATCAACTGCTTCTACAGCCTTGATCGCAGCTTCCTGAACACCTGTATGTCCTACCATGTCAGGGTTTGCAAAGTTGATCACGATCACATCATAGTTCTCAGACTTGATCGCTCCAACAAGCTTGTCACATACTTCGTAAGCGCTCATCTCCGGTTTCAGGTCATAAGTAGCAACCTTAGGGGATTTCACAAGGATTCTGTCCTCTCCCTCATTCGGCTCTTCTACTCCACCATTGAAGAAGAATGTTACGTGAGCATATTTCTCTGTCTCTGCAATACGAGCCTGTTTCAGTCCGTTATCTGCAAGGAACTGTCCAAATGTATTCGTAATAGATTCTTTTACGAATGCAACCATCTTATTCTCGATTGTAGCATCATACTCTGTGAAACATACAAATGTAGTCTTCACTCTAGCTCCTCTTTCGAATCCGTCAAAGCTGTCATCACAGAATGTTCTTGTGAGCTCTCTTGCTCTGTCAGGACGGAAGTTGAAGAATACAACGGAATCATTTTCTTTGATTGTTGCTGTTGCAGCACCGTCTTTTGTTACAACAAATGGTACTACGAACTCATCTGTTACATCCTCATCGTAAGAAGCCTGGATTCCAGCTGTTGCAGACTCTGCTGTATTGCCTTCTCCTGCAACTAATGCTTTGTAAGCTTTCTCCACACGATCCCAACGATTATCACGATCCATTGCATAGTAACGTCCGGATACAGATGCAACTTCACCTACACCAATCTCTTTCATCTTTGCTTCAAGCTGCTCTACATATTCTTTACCTGATGCCGGTGGTGTATCACGGCCGTCAAGGAAACAATGAACATATACTTTCTCGATTCCCTGTCTCTTGGCGAGCTCAAGAATTCCATAAATATGAGTAATATGACTATGAACTCCTCCGTCAGATACAAGTCCCATCAGGTGAAGTGCAGAATCATTCTTCTTTACATTCTCACAAGCTGCAAGAAGAGCTTTGTTCTCAAAGAATTCTCCGTCTTCGATAGACTTTGTGATCTTTGTAAGTTCCTGATAAATGATACGTCCGGCACCCATATTCATATGTCCTACTTCTGAGTTACCCATCTGTCCATCCGGAAGACCAACAGAAAGTCCGCTGGCATTTCCCTTTACAAACGGATACTCTGCCATCAGTTTATCCATAACAGGGGTATTCGCAAGAGCTACTGCGTTACCCTCTGTCTTATCTCTTAATCCATATCCATCTAAAATCATTAATACGGTTGGTTTTTTGCTCATCTCAATATCTCCTTTGCATTAAGATTGTCTATTTTTTAACTCTACGCTTTATTGTACTAGTTTTAGCACAATTTTGCAAGTCAGAGCTCTGGTCAAATATATCTGAAAATAAGCAGATTTTCGCCTGAATTCATGTGAAAATCACTACAATAAAATCTTATAGTGTCGGAAGCAATTCTTTCATCAGCTTCACACCATGAACGATCGCCTGTTTCTCAAATGTAGGATAGTCCACCTGTGCACTTCCATCTGCCTTATCTGAGATTGCACGAATGATCACACATGGAACGTGATTCAGATATGCACCGTGAGCAATTGCTGCTCCTTCCATCTCAGCACATTTCGCACCAAAATTATTAACAATACGTTCTTTTACTTCTTTTTCAGAAATAAACTGGTCTCCGCTTGCAACTCTTCCTGTAAATGTACGAATATCTGAATTCGCCTTTTTATTTGCTTCCACTGCTTTTCTCACAAGTTCTTTATCTGCCGGAAATGCAAATACATCCATACGCGGCACCTGTCCGACAGGATCTCCCAATGCGCTGACATCCATATCATGTTCTACTGCATCTGTAGATACAACAATATCTCCGATATTGATCTCTGCATCCAGAGAACCGGCTACACCTGTATTGATCAGCTGATCTACCTGATAAAAGTCTGCAAGAATCTGTGTACAAATTGCAGCATTCACCTTTCCAATTCCGCTCTGTACAACAACTGCTTCTTTTCCATAAAGCATACCTTTATAAAACTTCATGGATGCTCTCTCCTGCATCTCGCATTCTGTCATATCCTCGATCAGCTCACGGACTTCTTCTTCCATTGCTCCGATAATTCCTACCATAGCTTCTCAATCTCCTATCTTTTCTATTCCCTTTTCTTAGTTGCTTTATTTTCTTCATTAAGCTGTTACTTTATTTTATCAATCTCCTCTATGATACACTCAAATGATTTTCAAAGTCAAGAAAAAAGGCCATCCGGTCAGAATTACTATCTCTATTGCTACTGTCCGCACTACCTGTGCCCGGCAATATAGATATCTTTCTGACCAGATGACCTTTCTTAATTATCTGTTATTATAAAACAGCTTTAAGATCTTATTATTTGTAGTTTACGATCTTTCCGAAATCAGCCTTAAGGGAAGCTCCACCTACAAGACCTCCATCGATGTTAGCCTGTGCAAAAAGTTCAGGAGCTGTAGCTGCGTTTACAGATCCGCCGTACTGGATACGGATTGCTTCTGCTGTAGCTTCATCATATACTTCAGCGATGCAAGCACGGATTCCTGCGCAAACTTCTTCAGCCTGCTCTGTTGTAGCTGTCTTTCCTGTTCCGATTGCCCAGATTGGCTCGTAAGCGATAACTGCTGTCTTAGCCTGATCTGCTGTAACACCCTGGAATCCAACCTTAACCTGCTGACGGATGAAGTCCATTGTTACGCCCTGCTCTCTCTGCTCAAGAGTCTCTCCACAGCACATGATTGGTGTAATACCATGCTCAAATGCTTTGAGGACTTTCTTGTTAACATCTTCATTTGTCTCACCGAAGTAATCTCTTCTCTCTGAATGTCCGAGAACAACATATTTAACACCTGCATCTACAAGCATGTTCGGAGAAATCTCACCTGTGTAAGCTCCACTCTCCTCGAAATACATGTTCTCAGCTCCAACCTGGATGTTTGTTCCTTTTGCAGCCTCTACAACTGGTACGATATCGATAGCCGGTACGCAGAATACTACGTCTACTTCTTCGTTAGCTACAAGTGGTTTTAACTCCTCTACAAGTGCTACTGCCTCGCTTGGAGTTTTGTTCATTTTCCAGTTTCCTGCAATAATTTTCTTTCTTGCCATTGTTCTTTTCTCCTTTAGAAATCTCTAAATTTATACACAGAGAAGCTGTCACAATCAGCTTCTCATGCATACGTTTCATATTATTTATCGTTAGCTGCTGCTACTCCCGGAAGTTCTTTTCCTTCAAGGAATTCAAGAGAAGCTCCACCACCTGTAGAGATGTGTGTCATCTTGTCACCATATCCGAGCTGGTTAACAGCTGCTGCGGAATCTCCACCACCGATGATTGTTACAGCATCTGTGTTAGCAAGTGCTTCTGCAACTGCCTTTGTTCCATCAGCGAATTTCGGCATCTCGAAGCATCCCATTGGTCCGTTCCATACAACTGTCTTCGCAGATTTAACAGCGTCTGCAAACATCTCAGCTGTCTTTGGTCCGATATCAAGTCCCATCCATCCTTCTGGGATCTCATTCTGAGCTACTACCTGTGTATTTGCATCGTTAGAGAAAGCGTCTGCTGCTACAGCATCAACTGGAAGAAGAAGTTTTACACCTTTCTCTTCTGCTTTCTTAACCATGTCAAGTGCGTACTGTAAGTAATCTTCCTCAAGAAGGGAATTTCCTACGCTTCCGCCCTGAGCTTTTGTGAATGTGTAGCACATTCCACCACCAATGATCAGAGTATCAACTTTGTCAAGAAGGTTGTTGATTACAGAAATCTTACTGGATACTTTAGATCCTCCAAGGATTGCAACAAATGGTCTTTCCGGATTCTCTACTGCATTTCCAAGGAAATCGATTTCTTTCTGCATAAGGTATCCAACAACTGCTGTGTCAACAAACTGTGTAACACCTACGTTAGAACAGTGTGCTCTATGAGCTGTTCCAAATGCATCGTTTACGAATACATCGCAAAGAGAAGCAAGGTCTTTGCTGAATGCTTCACCGTTCTTTGTCTCTTCTGCTCTGTAACGTGTGTTTTCAAGAAGAACAACATCTCCGTCTTTCATAGCTTCAACAGCTGCTTTTGCGTTTGGTCCAACTACTTCCGGATCAGCTGCAAATTTAACTTCCTGTCCAAGGAGCTCAGAAAGTCTTACTGCTACTGGTGCAAGTGAAAGCTCCGGCTTTGGCTCTCCCTTCGGTTTTCCAAGGTGGGAACAAAGAATTACTTTTCCTCCGTCAGCGATCAGCTTCTTGATTGTAGGAAGAGCTGCCACGATACGGTTCTCATCTGTGATCTTTCCATCCTGAAGCGGTACGTTGAAGTCACATCTTACAAGAACTCTTTTTCCTTTTACATTGATATCATCTACGGATTTTTTATTAAGTGCTGCCATTTTTCATAGCCTCCTGTATCTTGTCTTTTTCCTGATCGTCTCATAAATTCCGTGTGAATTATCACCAGCAGATATTTAACGATCACATTAAAAAGGATCCGGTCCTACAATAAGACCGGACCCCATTGTGAGTCAATAATTCAGATTAATTCTGAGTATTTAATATAAAATTAAGCCTCAAGAAGTGTTCCGAAGTGTTTGATTGTTCTTACCATCTGGCTTGTGTAAGAGTTCTCGTTGTCATACCATGAAACAACCTGAACCTCTGTTGTACCATCACCAACTGGAAGAGCCATTGTCTGAGTTGCATCAAACAGTGATCCAAATCTCATTCCTACGATGTCGCTGGATACGATCTCATCTGTATTGTATCCGAAGGACTCGTTAGAAGCTGCTTTCATAGCTGCGTTGATCTGATCTACAGTAACTTCTCCCTCAACTACTGCTGTAAGGATTGTTGTAGAACCTGTTGGTGTAGGAACACGCTGAGCAGATCCGATAAGTTTTCCGTTCAGTTCTGGGATAACAAGACCGATTGCTTTAGCAGCACCTGTGCTGTTTGGTACGATGTTAACTGCAGCTGCACGAGATCTTCTAAGATCACCTTTTCTCTGCGGTCCATCAAGTGTCATCTGATCTCCTGTGTAAGCGTGGATTGTACACATGATACCGGACTTGATTGCTGCAAGGTCGTTAAGAGCTTTTGCCATCGGAGCCAGGCAGTTTGTTGTACAAGAAGCTGCGGAGATGATGTTGTCCTCTTTTGTAAGTTCTTCGTGGTTTACATTGTAAACGATTGTCGGAAGGTCATTTCCAGCTGGAGCAGAAATAACTACTTTCTTAGCACCTGCATCGATGTGAGCCTGAGCTTTTGCTTTGGATGTGTAGAATCCTGTACACTCCAGAACAACGTCAACACCGATCTCTCCCCAAGGAAGCTCGGCTGCGTTAGCTTTTGCGTAGATCTTGATCTCTTTTCCGTCAACTGTAATAGAATCCTCTCCTGCTTCTACTGTATCTGCAAGAGCGTATGTTCCCTGAGTTGAGTCATATTTTAATAAGTGAGCAAGCATCTTAGGAGATGTAAGGTCGTTGATTGCTACTACCTCATATCCTTCTGCTCCGAACATCTGTCTGAAAGCAAGACGTCCGATACGTCCAAAACCATTAATCGCTACTTTTACTGCCATGATTAATTCCTCCTAAAAAGTTTAAAAAATTTATGGCTGTATCTCCAGCCATGGCGATGAATTTAACAAAGCGATAATTGTTAAATATTCATCAACTAGATTCATTGTACTAAAACAAGAACAAAAATTCAAGCCTTAAATCCATATAATTCTAATTTTATGGAACAATTCTCCTAAATACCGGTTTCCGCCCCTTAAATTCTGCATAATAACTAAAACCACAGCCTGCAAGTATCTCTCCTGCCTGCTCATAGTCAAAAGCTACATGTTCCGGCCTGTGTGCATCTGCTCCGATTGTAACAATTTCACCACCAAGCTCCTTATATCTTCTGATAACATCCGGATGCGGGTTTGGAAATCCAAGTCCATATTTCATTCCTGCCATGTTCATCTCAAGTCCTTTTCCATGACTGATCAGATGTTTTAGTATCTCATCGATCTCTTCTGCATATTTTCTGTAAGAATATTCTTCTGCCTGATGTGCGCCATAACGGACAACATAGTCCAAATGTCCCAGGCTATCGAAGGAATCTATTTTTTTCAGATTTTCAATTGTCACCTGAAATGCTTCATGATAAGCCTCCTCATCACTTCGTCCTTCAAAAAATCCACGATAATACGGATCCTGTCCATGGATAAGGTGTATTGAACCGATCACAAAATCAAACGGATATTTTTCTGTCAGTTCTTTATAATATTCTCCCAGGTGTGGCTGAAGTCCGATCTCTACACCAATCCGGACTTCCAGTTTCTTCTGATATTCTGTTTTTAATTGCGTCAGTCTACTGAAATATTCATCCAGGTCGAACATAAATGCACCCGCCGGAAAATCCGGTGTTTCCGGAAAGTCTTTATCAAGATGATCCGTGATGCAGACTGCCTGCATTCCTTTATTCACCGCTGCATCAAGCATGGAATGTACAGATGCATCACTATCTTCTGAAAATCTTGTGTGCATATGCGCATCACATGCTATCATAATATTGTGCCGCCTCCTAATACATACTCACCATCATAGAGAACAACCGCCTGTCCCGGTGTCACTGCACGGATTGGTTCATCAAATGTGCAGGTGATTTCATCTTCCCCTGTCTTTTCCACTGTGCACCAGGCTCCTTTATGATTGTAACGGATCTTTGCAAACACCCGGATGGGTTCTGTGATATCTTCTACACTCATGAAATTCAATTCATTCGCACGCAGCGTATGCGTTAAAGATTCTTCGTATGTTCCAATCACAACTTCATCTGTTTCCGGACGAATCTCAAGTACAAATGCCGGATATCCCAGCGCAAGTCCAAGCCCTTTACGCTGCCCTACCGTATAATGAATGATTCCTTTGTGTTTTCCAAGAATCTTTCCGTCCGGTGTTACAAAATTTCCCTGACGGATCGGAGTATCTGCATTTTCTTCAATAAAGGTTGCATAATCTCCATCCGGAACAAAACAGATATCCTGACTATCTGGCTTGTTAGCAACCTGCAGTCCAATTTCTTCTGCCATCTCACGGATCTTATCCTTTGAATAATTTCCAACCGGCATCAGCGTATGCGCCAGTTGCTCCTGAGTCAGGTTATAAAGTGCATAAGTCTGGTCTTTCGCAAGCGTCGCAGATCTTCGGATTGCGTATCTTCCATTCGGAAGTTTATCAATCCTCGCATAATGTCCTGTTGCGATATAGTCTGCTCCGATGGAAAGACTTCTCTGCAAAAGTGCTTCCCATTTCACATAACGGTTGCAGGCAATACACGGGTTAGGTGTTCTTCCGTTCAGGTATTCTTCCGTAAAGTAATCAATTACATTTTTCTGGAATTCCTGTTTAAAATTCATCACATAATACGGAATACCAATAGACGATGCAACACGTCTTGCATCGTCTACCGCACTGAGCCCGCAACAGCCGCCGTTTTCTTCTTGAACCTCATTGTCCTCATCCTGCCAGATCTGCATCGTCACACCGATCACATCATAGCCTTGTTCTTTCAAAAGCCAGGCTGCCACGGAGGAATCTACTCCCCCGGACATTCCAACAACAACTTTGCCTTTGCTCATTAATATTCCTCTTCCTCTGCTTCTTCACCTTCGTGAATATCTGACTTCGGTTTCTGAAGTCCCTCAATCTTGATACCGTGTTTCTCTGCATAATCCCAGAGTGCTGCATGGATTGCTTCCTCTGCAAGAAGTGAACAGTGAACCTTTACCGGCGGAAGTCCGTCAAGAGCTTCCATAACGGCTTTGTTTGTTACCTCCATTGCTTCCTGAATGCTTTTTCCTTTAACCATCTCTGTTGCCATACTGGAAGTTGCAACAGCTGCTCCACACCCGAATGTTTTAAACTTTACATCACGAATGATCTGATTTTCATCAATATCAAGATAAATTCTCATGATATCTCCACATTTCGCATTTCCCACTGTTCCTACGCCACTTGCATTTTCAATTTCCCCTACATTTCTTGGATGCTGGAAATGATCCATTACCTTTTCTGTATACATTATATAATTCCTCCATTTTGTTTATCTTTTTATTCAAAAATTAGTTTGTATTTTTCTTTTAAGTCATTCTGGCTTATGCATTCTTCTGCTGCTTTTTCATAAAATCTTCGTAAAGCGGAGACATACTGCGCAGATGTGCAACAATCTCTTTCAACTGGTCGATTGTATAATCAATATCTTCTTTTGTTGTATCAGCACCAATTGACATACGAAGTGAACCATGTGCAATCTCGTGCGGTAATCCAATTGCCAGAAGAACATGAGATGGATCCAGAGAGCCTGATGTACAAGCTGAACCACTGGAAGCACAGATTCCTTTCATATCCAGCATGATCAGCAAAGATTCTCCTTCAACAAATTGGAAGCTGAAGTTAATGTTATTCGGAACACGTTTCACACGATCTCCATTTAATCTACAATATGGAATCTCATTCTCAATTCTTGCAATTGCATAATCACGAAGTTCTGTCTCATGTTTCATTCTCTGTTCCATGGAAGCCATAGCAAGCTCTACAGCTTTTCCGTATCCTACAATACCCGGAACATTCTCTGTTCCTGCACGGCGTTTTCTCTCCTGGGCTCCGCCGTGAATAAATGAACGGATCTTCACTCCTTTTCTGATATAAAGGAAACCGATTCCCTTTGGTCCGTTCAGTTTATGTCCACTGGAACTGAGCATATCAATATTCATCTCATCTACATTGATCGGTACCTGACCAAACGCCTGGACAGCATCTGTATGGAAAAGTACTCCATGTTTATGTGCAATCTCTCCGATTTCTTTGATTGGCTGAATACTTCCGATCTCATTGTTTGCAAACATTACGCTGACCAGAATTGTATCTGGACGAATCGCTGCTTCAACAGCTTCCGGACTGACAATACCATTCTCATCTACATCCAGATAAGTCACTTCATATCCTCTCTTCTGGAGATATTCTCCTGTATGAAGGATTGCATGATGCTCAATCTTTGTTGTAATGATATGTTTTCCCTTTGATTCATAAGCCTCAGCTGTAGCTTTCAGCGCCCAGTTATCAGATTCAGAGCCACCAGCTGTGAAATAAATCTCCTCTGTCTTCGCACCAAGTGCTTTTGCTATGATTTCTCTCTGTTTTGTGATCACTTCTTTATTCGCAGCCGCAAAACCATAAACACTGGATGGGTTACCAAAATGCTCTGTAAAATATGGGAGCATCGCATCCACAACTTCCGGTGCTGTCTTTGTTGTTGCTGCATTATCAAGATAAATTAATTTTCCCATTACCTGTTACCTCACTTTTATTTTATCTACTTTGTTTTCTTACTGTTCACAAATAATTGTAGACAATGATTCTTTTCAGTTTTTACACTTTGTATAATCCAGATGATTGTCTGTATGTCCAAGACATTTACTTTCTGTCACCAGTTGATTCAGCCAGATTTCATCTACTGTCTGGTTAATACTATCATTGATTCGTTTCCACACATACTTTGTCACACAGCTGTCCGCGCCTTTGCATTCTCCTTCCGGATCAAGTCCGGCGCATTCTACTGGTTCAAGATTCCCTTCCAGTGCACGAAGCACATCTCCTACAGAAATATCTTTTGCTTCCTTTGCTAAGACATATCCACCATTTGCACCTCGGATGCTCTTGACAAGTCCTGCTTTTTTCAGCTTCGACATCAATTGTTCCAGATATCGTTCTGAAATATCCTGACGTCTTGCAATACTTGTGATGGAAACCGGAGAATCTTCACTGTATTGGGCCAGATCGATCAAGGCACGCAATCCGTATTTCCCCTTTGTTGACAGTTTCACATCTTCACCTTCTTTTTCTTTTCCTTTTCCTAGTATTATGCTAGGGTTTCCTTTTGTAGGATATCACTAGTCTTACGTTCTGTCAAGGATGTTTCTTGAATATGTTGTTTAAAAATAAGTTCATTTCTGGTTACTGTCCGCGTTGCACGTGGCAGCAATCATTTTGACATGAGGGTATTATGTTTAGAAAAAAACATTCTTTGATTAAAGGAACACTGATTCTCACATCTGCCGGTCTTGTAAGCCGCGTTCTCGGATTCTTTTTCCGTATTTTCTTAAGCCATACCTTTGGAGAAGAACAGGTCGGACTTTATCAGTTAATTTTCCCTTTCTACGCACTCTGCCTGTCTTTGAGTACTTCCGGTCTTGAAACTGCCATTTCCAGAAGTGTCTCTCGCTTTCACTCCCTTGGCCGAACGCAGGACGGAAAGTTGATTTTCCAGACAGGTCTGATTCTTTCTGTTCTGATTTCACTGATTTGTACTTTTCTGGTACAGAAGAATTCCGTTTTTCTTTCAAATCGTTTTCTTGGAGATCCAAGATGTGCAACACTATTATATCTGATCGTTCTTGCACTTCCGGCGGCTTCTGTCCACAGTTGTATCTGTGGTTATCACTATGGTCTGCAAAGAACCTCTGTCCCGGCTATTTCACAGTTACTCGAACAATTTGTTCGAATTTCTTCTGTTTTTGTTTTATATTTTATTTTTATACACAGTGGAGTTCACCCTGAGATTCCATTGGCTGTATCAGGTATTATTTTCGGAGAACTTGCAGCAGCAGGCTACTCGCTTTTTTCACTGAAGAAGAAGGGTTTTGATGCTGATTCTCCATATATTCTTTCTATCTCAAAATCTTGTTCTGAATTGCTACGCCTCTCTGTTCCATTGACAGTTAATCGCACAGCAATTACATTCTTGCAGGGAATTGAAGCAGCTTCAATCCCTGTCTGCCTTGAGCTTGCATCTCACAGTGCTTCTGAAGCTCTCAGTATTTATGGGGTACTGACCGGAATGGCATTACCATGTATCCTTTTTCCCTGTGCACTCACTAACTCAGTTAGCCTGCTTTTAATTCCAGCGGTCGCACAAAAGCAAGCTGAAAGCTCTTCAAAAGAGACATTTCTCCTTATAAAAAAGGCTGCCGGAGGATGTTTCTCCCTTGGTCTTCTGTGTTCTGTCTTCTTTCTTCTTACTGGATCTTTCCTCGGAAATTTCTTATTTCACAGTACTTTAGCCGGCAATTTCATCGTAACACTTGCCTGGATCTGTCCTTTCCTGTACACAAGTTCCGCTCTTCTCAGTGCAATCAATGGACTGGGACTTACAACCCTGACGCTGATGATCAATCTTCTTGGATTATCCATCCGCATTCTTAGTGTATATTTTGGAATCCCTCACTATGGAATCACAGGATACCTATGGGGGCTTTTCATCAGTCAATTAGCTGTCTGCCTTGTTGCATTACTTACACTTTCCCACGAAATCAAAAAAGAATATTTACAATCTTTTGAATCAGCCACGGATTAAGACAGGACTCTGAAAAAATCCCAATTAAAAACAAACCGCATACAAAGAACGTTTTTTGTCTGTTCCACTGATTCTGTGGATAGTTCCAACAAAAGCGCAAAAGCACAAGAACTGCCGGAACATAAAAAAGGAACTGTGGAAATAGTCCTGCCACACAAAGAATACTTCCCTTCATTCCTAATTCTGCTACTGCCTCTGACAATAAAATTCCTCCTGACATCCCCGTCCACAGAAGAAAAAACGCTGCCACAATTTTTCTGATCCGGATTCCCATCGCCAAAAACAGAATCAGGAAAAAGACTCCCCGTACCCGAATCAAATACCAAATGTACTGTTGAAAAGATATCGTCTCATTCTTTAATCTCATAAGATAAACTTCTGTAAAAGTTCCGATCAGACTTAGCTGTTCTCCCCATATATAATTGACAATCAAGATTCCTGTCAAAAAGCCTGTAAAAAACAGAGCTAGAAAGTAATGTCCTGTACGAAATGCCTTCACAAGTATTCCTCCCACCCTATAAAAATGTTCTGCGGATATATTTTTATCCTCAATCTTCCACACCATTATATGAGTGTCTGGTTTTTCTCATGCGGCAGCAATGCTACTTATTGCCGGCATTCAATCATTTTCCATACTTTACAGCATAAGCCATCAAAGAAGAAACTGTCTTCGCATCTTCAATCTCACCTGAAAAAATCTTTTCCTTCAATTCTTCTATTGTATAAGCGCCAAGTTCAATAAATTCATCTTCATCTAAATGCTGTTTTGACGGTATCAGATCATGTGCCACATAAACTTCAATTCGTTCGTTACAAAATGCTACTGTTGTCCTCAAGGTGATCAGCCACTCCAGATTCTCGCTGCGATACCCTGTCTCTTCCTCTAATTCGCGAGACGCACACTCTATACCAGGTTCTCCCACTTCATCAAGTGCTCCTGCCGGAATCTCCAATGTATATCGATCCAGCGCATTTCTATACTGTCTCACCATCAAAATCTTACCATCTGCTGTAACCGGAACTACCGCTGCTGCTCCTTTATGACCTATAAAATCCCATACTACGGTGTGATCCCCGTCCACTTCTATCGTGTCCTGATAAAAGTCAAGAATCTTTCCTTTAAATTTCAATTCTCTGTTAATTCTTTTAATCTTCTCGCTCATTCTGTTCTCCCTTCTTTTACCTTACATCACCGTATGCATTCTATATCAAAAATTTTTACGCTTACCTGTAATAGCTTTCTCAGTAAACTAAAAGCCCCTGTCTTTCGACAAGGGCCAACTTTCATCTTCTGTTATGATTCTCTTATTTTGCGTAATCTGTTGCTCGTGACTCACGAATAACATTTACTTTAATCTGTCCAGGATATTCTAATTCAAACTCAATCTGTTTTGCAATATCCCTTGCTAAAAGCACCATATCATCGTCAGATACCTGCTCCGGAACTACCATAACACGAATCTCTCTACCTGCCTGAATGGCAAAAGACTTATCTACACCTTTAAACTGGTTGGTAATATCTTCTAACTGTTTCAATCTGTTTGTATATGTCTCGATGGTTTCTCTTCTTGCTCCCGGTCTTGCAGCTGAAATAGTATCCGCTGCCTGAACAACACAAGCAATCAGACTCTGCGGTTCCACATCGCCATGATGTGCCTCCACAGCATTAATAATTGTTGCTGATTCTTTGTATTTTCTACAAAGATCTGAACCAATCTGAATATGTGATCCTTCTACATCATGATCAATTGATTTACCAATATCATGAAGAAGTCCTGCACGTTTTGCAAGTCTGACATCCAGTCCGATTTCTCCTGCAATGAGGCCTGATAACTGAGCCACTTCGATTGAATGCTTCAATGCATTCTGTCCATAGCTTGTTCTGAACTTCATACGTCCAAGAAGACGGATCAACTCCGGATGAATTCCTGTAACTCCAACGTCAAGAGCTGCAGCTTCTCCTTCCTCGCGGATCATTGTATCCACTTCTTTCTGAGCTTTTTCAACCATCTCCTCAATTCTTGCTGGATGAATACGTCCATCCACGATCAGACGCTCAAGTGCAATTCTTGCAACTTCTCGGCGGATTGGGTCAAACCCTGATAATACAACCGCTTCCGGAGTATCATCAATGATCAGTTCCACACCGGTTAATGTTTCCAGTGTTCTGATATTTCTTCCTTCTCTACCGATAATTCTTCCTTTCATCTCATCACTTGGAAGCTGAACTACAGAAATTGTAGTCTCTGCAACATGATCTGCTGCACATCTCTGAATTGCATTCACAACATACTCTTTTGCTTTCTTGTCAGCCTCTTCCTTTGCCTGAGTTTCCAGTTCTCTGACCATCTTGGCTGTGTCATGCTTGACGTCATCTTCAACAGTTTTTAACAGATATTCTTTTGCCTGTTCGGAGGTAAGTCCTGAGATTCGTTCCAGTTCCTGCACACGTTTCTGGCTAAGTTCTTCTACTTTGGCTTCACGCTGGCGAAGATGTTCTTCCTTCGCTGTCAGTTTGTTCTCACGATGTTCCAGTACATCTGACCGTTTGTCGACCGATTCTTCTTTTGCGAGTACACGCTTCTCATAACGCTGTAACTCCGCTCTTCTTTCTTTCGTCTCTTTCTCAAGTTCATTCTTTGTCCTGATGGACTCTTCCTTTACTTCCAAAAGAGATTCCTTCTTCGTCGTCTCTGCAGTCTTTACAGCATCGTCAATGATTTCTCTTGCTTTTGCTTCTGCATTCCCAATCTTGCTTTCCGCATTCTTTCTCAGATTGGAAACTGTAACAAAGTGAGTAATGATTCCGACTATCAACGCGAGGGCCACGGCAACGCCTATAAATAAACCTAGACTTATCTGCACAGGAGCACCTCCTTATTCGATTTTCATTGTACATATTACTCAAATACAACACTTAAATTTTATACTGTTTCAACAACAATGTCAAGCATTGTAATTATTATTTTGTATCACATGACACACCCCGGGTTACTGTTCACTCCCGTGTCAGTTACTCTGTTTATCATAATCTGATATAACATGACGGATCACTTCATAACGAAATCCTTTTCGTGCAAGATATCCTAATATCTTTTGATATTCCTGCTCTTCCATTCTTTCCGGATCAACCTTCTTTTTTCGCAGTATCCTTCGGATTGCCTCTTCCTCTGAATCTTCACTATAGCACTGTTCAAAAGCCAGACAAATCAAATCATCAGAAACTCCCTTCTGCGACAGCAGTGCCTTGATTTCCCGTTTGCTTTTACTATCTTTGCGGCTCATAACAAAATTTTCCGCATATCTTGCATCATCTAGATATCCAAAAGATCTCACATATTCAATTGCTCCGCTGATTGCATTCTCCGGATATTGTCCCGCCTTCAGTTTTTTCCTTAATGCAGACTCTGTACGATCCATATCCTCCAGCAAATGCATTGCTCTCTTCTTTGCGCGTTTCAACAGTACCTCATTCTGAATCTTTTCATAATTTTCCTGCGTGAGATCTTCTCCCTGCTTTATACCAAAACGCTTCAACTCACCTTTATAAAGCACAAATGCAAATGTTCCATCCAGATATACTTTAAACTTCGTCTTTGTCTGCTCCTCTATCCCGGTAACAATCATTCTTTCTTTTCTGCCTCATCAGCCGCTTTAGAAGCCGGTGTCAGCTTCAGATCACTCGATGCTCCTGTCTTCTTCTCAGCATCCGGAAGCTCCTTCTCTGCTTCTTCTGACCCGGATAATGCATAATGTGCTCTCACCTTCTGATCCAGTGTCTCCATCACTTCCGGATGTGATTCCAGATATGCCTTTGCATTCTCTCTTCCCTGACCGATCTTCTCTCCCTCATATGCATACCACGCACCACTCTTCTTCACAAGATCAATATTGGTTGCGAGATCAAGAATATCTCCCGCACGGGAAATACCTTTTCCAAACATAATATCAAATTCCGCTTCTTTGAACGGCGGGGCAATCTTATTCTTCACAATACGGATTCTTGTACGGTTTCCTACCATCTCTCCACTCTGCTTTAAAGTCTCGATTCTTCTGACATCCATACGCACAGATGCATAGAATTTCAGCGCACGTCCTCCTGTCGTTGTCTCTGGATTTCCAAACATTACTCCAACTTTCTCACGTAGCTGGTTAATAAAGATCACAATACAGTTTGACTTGCTGATAACCGGTGTCAGCTTTCTCAATGCCTGTGACATCAATCTTGCCTGCAGACCAACATGACTGTCTCCCATATCCCCTTCGATCTCCTGTTTTGGAACAAGTGCAGCTACAGAGTCAATGACAATAATATCAATCGCCCCTGAACGTACCATTGTCTCTGCAATCTCAAGGGCCTGATCTCCACTGTCAGGCTGTGAAATATAGAGTTCATCAATATCTACTCCGATATTCTTTGCGTATACAGGATCCAGTGCATGCTCTGCATCGATAAATCCGGCAATTCCGCCTCTCTTCTGAACCTCAGAAATCATATGAAGTGCGACAGTTGTCTTACCACTTGATTCAGGACCATAAACCTCGATCACACGTCCCTTTGGCACACCGCCAAGTCCAAGTGCCAGATCAAGGCTCAGACATCCGGTAGGAACTGTCTCTACAGCTACATGCGCCCCTGATTCTCCCAGCCGCATCACAGCACCCTTACCAAAATCTTTCTCCAGCTTTGCGATCGCCGCATCCAGTGCTTTCTTCTTCTCTTCGTTATTCGCCAGCTTTGTAACGCTCTCTTTGCCTGCCATAATTTTCTCCTTCTCTATCTCTCTTAGTGTATAAAACCTATTCTCTCTTTTTCGAACAGTTGTTCGTCTATGAATAGATTTTATTATACTTCTTTCAAAATGTCAACAATAATTCTTCCCCTTGATTTTGTTGCAATAATACGATATACCATGGAATTCTCTTCCTGAAACAGAAGAATTGAAGTTCATGTGAATCAGTGCCGGCTTAAAGATCTGCCGGCCAGACAACTAAAGAATAGCATAAGGAAAGGCAGAATGCAAGTACCACAGCACTTACATTCCGCCTTTTATACTACACTGCTTTCCAATGTTTCACTTCTTCTTTGTAAAAGATAATTCCTTCCCGGATAATTTTGAATCCACTGCCTTCAAGTTCCGCAATCGTAACAGAACAGTTTGGCGGTACTTCATTTTTCCAGAAATGTTCTACGGAAAGACTACCTCTCATCCTGTTCAGCATTGCTGTCATCGCAGCACCATGTGTAGAAATCAGAAGATTCTTATCCTTCAGCTTCTTACTCTCTTCAAGACTCTTTAAAAACTCTCCGGTTCTCTCATAAAGTTGTTCTACACTTTCAGCATCTTCCGGCGGAATATAATTTCCTGTATCCTGAAAGAATTTCTGGAATGCAAGATTCTCTTCTTTCGTCTTATCTACACAGGACATTCCCTCATACGAGCCAAAAGAAATTTCCTGGATTCTCTGATCTTCATAAAGCGAAATGTTGCGTCCATCAAGAAGAATCTCCGCTGTTTCTTTTGCACGCCGCAAGGGACTGGTATAAGCCAGATCAATCTGGTATTGTCTCATCCCATAAGAAGTTTCCCGGGCAAGATGACGCCCATATTCATTTAAGGGAATATCCTTTCGTCCCTGTACCAGTTTTTTCTTGTTCCAATCCGTCTCTCCATGACGCACAATATATAGCCTCACTGCTGCCTACACTCCCTCTTCTTATCTTTTTAATATTTCTCTCCTGATATATCTGTAAGTAGTTTCCTCGCCTTCTTCCGCAAGCATATGAAGCAGTTTTTCTAATAATTCTCTTGTATCTTTATGCATCAGTTCATCTGCACGTCCGTTCTCATAATAAGCAAGCGGTGCATCAGAGGTATATGCATCCCCGAGATACACTTTACTTGCTGCAATGCGGTCAAGAAACATCTCTACTACATATCTCACCGGCATCTTCATTCCCGCCAGAAGGTTCGGTCCCTCCAGACTATAATCAATCCAGTATTCATAATGGTGTTTGTTCCTGCCTTTGTGGTGGAGCCATGCGGAAGAATACCCTTTTTCTTCCCGTTCGGCATTATTAGGGCTTCTTGTCCCCTGATAGTATCTGCATCCCACACGGAATTCTGTCCAACTGTATTTTGACATATCATGGAGCAGTCCCTGTTTGTACAAACCAACACGAAAACACTCTTTTAAGACTAGTTTTTTGTGTTTTGTTATGGTACAAAAATGTGCAAATGCCTTCATACTTTTCCCTCTCTAGCCGGCTGTTCTTCTTTACAAAGTTCTTCTGCTTCCTGCCGTTTTTCTATTTTATTTACATTCTGCGTCTTAACTGTATAAATCGGTTTCTTTTCTGAACGACTCTTCTTTTCCTCTATCCTACGTCCAACCAGAATTGCTACGCTACGTTCTTCCAGTAATACCTCTTTCTGATTTTCCAGCTTTTTCGCTTCACAAAGCACGCCATCTTTTGTAGTCATAACAAGATACCATTCTACGTTCTTTCCAATCGTTGGTATTGCGAAGTGATGCGGCAGCCAATGCATATTATACGCTGTAAAACAAGGGAGCTCCCCTTCTTTCGTTCCTGAATACAAAACACCTAACTGACGGCTGGAAACTTCTGCTTTTACCTGCCATGCATTTTCTCCATGATAGGATACGTCCGGTATGCCACATCGCGTGGTATCCATTCCGGATAGTGCTGTACTCTGGTGAAGACAACGATGTTCTTTTCTCAGCCCGATCAGTTTCTTTATATACTGAAACAGCCAGTCATCTTTCTTTAACTGTGTCCAGTTCACCCATCCTGTCTCGTTATCCTGACAATATGCATTGTTATTTCCTCTCTGCGAATTACAGAATTCATCTCCTGCAAGAAGACATGGAGTTCCCTGAGCTGTCAACAGGAGTTCTAATGCATTCTTCACCTGATTCTTTCTAAGATTGACAACTGTGCGTTTTCTGCTCGGTCCTTCAGCTCCGCAGTTCCAACTATAATTATAGTCTGGTCCATCCAGGTTCTTCTCACCGTTTTCTTCGTTATGTTTACAATCATAAGATACTAAATCCCATAATGTGAATCCTGTCTGTGTTGTAATATAATTGCATTTTCCGTTCTCCGATGAACGATTTTTTAACGCCCAGATCACATCATTTACCATATTCTCGTCACCTTTTAAGAAGCGACGCATCACATTCTGGAAACCATCATCTTTCTGCATCAGCTTGATATCTTTCAAAAACGGATCTTCTATCAGCTGCTCCCACGGCACGTTATAAGGATTCAGAACAAATCCATCCACATGATACTCCAGCATATAGAAGCGCAGACATTCCGTTACATAATTTGCTGATATTCCCGGAACAAATGGCATCTCCAGTACAACTTCTATGCCCTGACTATGACATGCACGCACCATATCTTTCAGCTCAAGAACTGCACTTTTTCCAGATGCATAGGCTTTTTTAGGGGCAAAATAAAAACCTTTACCATATCCCCAATAGTTCACTTTCGTTTTTCCGCACTCTTCAAATTCATAGACCGGCATACACTGAATCTGGTTGACTCCAAGTTCTTTTAAATAATCCAGTTTTTCAACAACCCCCTGGAATGTTCCCTTATGCACCACTTTCGAAGAAGAATGTTTTGTAAATCCACGCACATGCAAACCATAAGCCACTACATCTTCCCATGGAAGATGTAGACGCTGATCTTCCTGCCAGTCATAGTCCTCCATTGAAACAATTTTCCCACGAATCTGATGTTCCTGAAGTTTCCGTTCTACACCAAATTTCTCTTTTCCTGCAAGTTCTTTTACATATGGATCCACACATACTTTCCCATCAATCAGAAAATTGTATTCATATCGATCTGCTTTCAGACCTTCAACAGATAAGAAACGTACTTCTCCAACGCCTTCTTCCTCCGGCATATCAAACTGATATTCCGGAACTTCTTTCCCTCTCTTATACAGTAAAAGTTCACAGGTCTTCCCTTTTGCTACCTGAACGGCAAAATTTATATTTTTACCTTTGATATCCACTCCAAATGGCTGCGGACTCCCCTTTGTCTTCCTCATCGTTAACCCCTTTCTTGAGCAATCAATAAATTACTGCCATCCATCTGTTCCATACATTTCAACATTATCACGATTTATAAAGAAAGTTTCCTCATAATTTTCTTTCTCATAATCTTTGTCTGCCAGTAATGCTGTCGCCACCTTTACTGCTGTCTTTCCCATATTGATCGGGGACTGCGCTCCTATCCCGGTCATTCCTCCTGTACCATTCACCAGTGCTGTCTTTGTCACCGGAGAACCATCCACACTATACACGCAGATATTCGTTCTCTGCACTTCTGTGATCGCTGCCATCACCTGTTCTGCCATCGGATCACTTCCGCACATAACAGCAGCGATCTCACTGTTTTCGTTCAGGACTTGTGTCATCTCATCTTTTACATTGCTGCTGTCTCCCAACGACTCAATTCTTTTTATCACTTCGAAGCCACTGTTTGCTACAGCTTCTTCGAATCCGGTAATTCTTTCATTCACTGAGTTTACCCCAGGACTTTCTACAATCACAATTTTACCGCCATCTGGTTTCTGAACCAGAAGATCCTGCCCGCACACATATCCCGCATTCTCATTATCTGACCCTACAAATGCAGATACAAGGCTTGTCTCTTTTACTTCTGTATCAAGATTGATAACCGGAATATCTGCCTCTTTTAAGGCTTCAAGTGCGGGAGTGATTTTCTCCCAGTCTACCGGACAAAGAAATACTGCCTGTACCCCTTCGTTGATCAGCTCCCGAATCTGTTCATTCTGCAAATCAGCATCTGATGCCGGATCACGAACCATCAGGCGGTCACCTTGAGCCTCCAATGCTGTCTGGACAGAATTTTTTAATGTGTCATAAAAAGGATTCGACATATCAATCCCACTAAATCCAAACAGTCTGCCACCTTCCTCTGTATTATCATTTTTCTTATCATCCTCTTCTACTACTGCATTGTCTTCCGGTGTTCCAACATTTTTCTTTCCACATCCAAGCAATGCTGCCGCTATACACAAAACTGCCACCATGCACAGTATCCATTTTTTCTTCATATTGTCTATTATCCTTTCACTTCTATCAGTAACACTTTTATTCTACCTTGTTTAACCCGAAAGTCAATCTTATCTTGCTTTTTTCTCCCCTTTTTGTTACCATCAAGATAGCCGATCATTCTCGTTTTGAGCACCTGGCTGGTCAATACGGAATGAAATACAACACAGATTCAAAGGAGAAGATTATGAACGAAAACGAATCCCTCACAGTCACTTTGACACTGGAGAATAATGAGGAACTTGAATGCGCTGTTCTCAATATTTTTGAAGCAGAGGAAAAGGAGTATATTGCACTTCTTCCACTGGATGAAAACGGTGATAACACAGACGGTCAGATCTATCTGTATCGTTTCATTGATAACGGAGAAGAGGAAGAACCTGGACTTGAGAACATCGAAGAAGATGAAGAATTCGACCGTGTTTCCGCTATATTCAACGAATGGCTGGATACACAGGATTTCGGCGATATCGATCTTGATGCATTAGATGACCTGGAGGACTAAGTCTTGAGGATGTCAGCAAAGTGACTGACATCCGGTCAGCTTTTCAATAGTTCGTCTACAAAACGGGAGGGAGTAACTTCTTTCCCGTTTTTTATTTTCACATAACAGATCTTCAAAAAATCTTTTGCCCTTGTCATTGCCACATAGAATAATCTTCTCTCTTCTTCGATCTCCTTATCTGTCTTTGCCTTCTGATACGGAATCCTTCCTTCATTCGCCGCAATCAGGAATACCTGCTTGAATTCCAGCCCTTTGGAAGCATGTATCGTCATCAGCCGGACACCCGGACGTGGCCTGTTTCTTTCCTTTTCCTTCACTTTCAAAGTCTCCGTATATTCTTCTACATGTGCAAACCATTCTTCAACACTTGAAAATGCTTTCGCCGCCTCTTCGATCTCTGCCAGTACTTCATTCAGATCAGATCTGTTTATCTGATGTGTAAATGCATACTCTTTCAGAAAATCGTCATAACCAATCCTTTTTCTGATATACTGGATTGCTGCATACGGAGCCATCTTCATAAGCATCTTAACATCCCACTCAAACTGATCAATCCGGTCGATCATCCAGTCTTTATCACAATAGAACTTCCGCATGTCTTCAAAAGAAACCTGACTTCCTGACACGCTGTCTCTTCCAAGATATCGCTTTGGCCGATTCATCACCTGTAAGAAATCCTGTCTGCGCCGCTTTCCTGTTGCCAGCCGGAAATATGCCATAATATCCTTTGCGATAAAGTGTTCATAGATATTCGGAAGATGTTCTTTCATCTGAAACGGGATCTTCCGTTCCACCATTGCTTCTACCACTGCTCTCGCATCTGTATGAACCCGGAACAGAATCGCAATCTCCTCTTCTTTTATGCCATTCTCCTTACATTTCTGTATCTCTTCAAGAACATATTCTGCCTCTTCCACCGGATCTTTCACTTCCTGAATATGAAGGCAGGAACCGCCTTCACGGTTTGCTTCCAGTTTTTTACTATATCTCTCCACATTATTTTCAATGAGTTTCAAAGAATTCTGTACGATATTTGCTGTCGAACGGTAATTCATTCCAAGCAGAATTTGTTTTGCATCAGGGAAATCCTTTCCAAATCCAAGCATCAATTCCGAATCAGCTCCACGAAATCCGTAGATTGCCTGGTCATCATCCCCCACTACGAACAAATTATTCTCCGGCTGGGCCAGCATACGGATCACATCATACTGAATTCGATTAATATCCTGAAATTCATCAATCAAAACGTATCTGAATTTCTTCTGCCACTGTGCAAGTACATCTGGTCTTGAACGGAACAATTCATAACAAAGTACCAGCATATCATCAAAATCAATCTTTTTCAGTTCTTTTCTATGCCGTTCATAATTACGGTAAATATTGCGAAAAGCATCTGCACTACACTTTTCTGATACAAATTCTTCCAGCGGAATCCGATTATTCTTCACTTTTCCAATTTCTGCCACAATATCCTGAATAAAATCTTCTTCATCAAAGATCTCCATTCTTTCTTTGTTAATCACGCCACGTAAAATCTGATATTTTTCTGTCTCTGAAAGAATATTTTCCTGATTCATCCGATAAGCCCATTTCAGGATTCCATAATAGATTCCATGAAATGTCCCCACTGTAACCGGAAGATCTCTTTTGCCCATAACCAAACAGAGGCGGGATTTCATCTCCGCCGCTGCAAATCTTGTAAAAGTAACGACCAGAATTTCTTCTGGTCTTACTTTCTGTTTCTCTATAAGGTATTTTACTCTGTTTACAATCGTAAGCGTCTTCCCCGATCCCGGGCCTGCCAGTACAAGACATGGGCCGTCTGTGTGCTGGATTGCCTGCGCCTGTGCTTCATTAAATCCCATTGTACCTCTTTTCGCTGTCCTTACTGAAGTTTCTCGATTCCAAGACGGATTCTTCTAAGAGACTCATCTTTTCCGAGTACTTCCATCAGTTCTGTTGCTCCGCCCGGAGTATTCTGCTTTCCGGAAACTGCTGTACGAAGCGGCCACATTACATAACCTACTTTGTATCCTTTTTCTGTTGCAAATGTTTTCAATGTCTCAAACAATGCATCATTGCTAAAGTCCTCCTGCGCCTCAAGAACCGGGAGAACCTCGTTCAGAAGTGCGAGTGACTTCTCAGGATCTGTTTTCATCTTCTTGTGTGTATACAGTGCAATATCATAATCTGGAAGTTCTTCAAAGAAATCCACCTGCTCTTTGATCTCCGGAAGAATCTCAATTCTTGTCTTCACAAGTGTTGCAATCTTCTTCAGATCATAGTCCTTTGTTACTGCCTTTTTCAGATAAGGCTCCGCAAGTGCATAGAACTTATCAAAATCCATTGCCTTGAGATATTCTCCGTTCATCCATTTCAATTTCACTGTATCAAATACAGCCGGAGATTTACTCATATGATGATAATCAAATGCCTCAACAAGCTCTTCCAGAGAGAAGATCTCTCTGTTGTCTGTCGGGCACCATCCAAGCAGTGCAACATAATTCACAACTGCCTCTGAAACATATCCCTGCTCGATCAGATCTTCATAAGAAGAATGTCCACATCTCTTGCTCAATTTCTTATGATTCTCATCTGTGATCAGTGGACAGTGTACATAAACCGGTACTTCCCAGCCAAACGCCTCATAAAGGCGGTTATACTTCGGTGCTGAAGATAAGTACTCATTTCCACGAACAACATGTGAAATCTCCATCAGATGATCGTCAATTACATTTGCAAAATTATATGTCGGGAATCCATCAGATTTGATCAGGATCATATCGTCAAGCTCTGCATTCGGAACTGTGATATCTCCGTAGATCTCATCATGGAATGTTGTCTCACCTTCATTCGGTACATTCAGACGGATAACCCATGGCTTACCTGCTGCCAGATTCGCTTCTACTTCTTCCTTGCTCAGACTTAAGCAGTGCTTATCATAAACAGAAATCTCTACTCCACCTTCAGAAACCTGTGTCTTTAAAGACTCCAGACGCTCTTTGTCACAGAAACAGTAATAAGCGTCTCCCTGCTCTACAAGCTGCTTTGCATATTTAAGATAAAGGCCTGATGCATTACGCTCACTCTGTACATACGGTCCATATCCGGCATCTTTATCCGGTCCTTCATCATGGATAAGACCTGTTTTCTCCATTGTTCTGTAAATGATATCAAGTGCACCTTCCACAAAACGTTCCTGGTCTGTATCCTCTACACGAAGAAGGAAATCTCCCCCTTCATGCTTTGCGATCAGATACGCATAAAGTGCTGTTCTTAAGTTACCCACATGCATTCTTCCTGTCGGGCTTGGTGCAAATCTTGTTCTTACTTTCTTACTCATTCTATCTTCTCCAATTCCTGTTTGTTATTGTTCATATCTCGTCATATTATAGCGCAACTCCCTAGATTCTTCAACAAACAAAATCAATGTTTTTCTTTTACTCCAAAAGTTTCACCGTTTCAGGAATACTTCCCGTCTGTTCAAGTGTGCAGGATCTTGCATCAATACATTCCAGATTTGTTCCATCAAATGCACTTTCCGCAAAACTTTTCACACTTTCCGGCACCTGAAAGGTTCCTGTCCACGCTGCCGGAAATGCAAGAAGAACCGTGCCATCTGCCGTGTAGAGTACACCATCTACCGTAACATAGGCTGGATTTGCTGCATCTGCTTCTATCCATCCCAGGTTACTCAGCCCTACAAACGCTCCTGGCTGAATATTTGTTATATTAGCAGGAATTTCAATCTCTTCTACAGCAGAACCAAGATCCGACAGCGCTCCTCCCGCAATTTGGGAACATCCTTCTTCAGGAAAGAGCAGTACTCCATCCTGTATCACTTCTTTGCTTCCTGAAAGTCCATAGATCACACCTTCCGCATTAATAAGATATCCTGTATTTATATTCCCCACCTCTATTGGCTCTTCTTCCTCCTCAGTTTCATTTTTTACATTTTCCATTGAATCAGGATTTGTAATTATCGGTTCACTTGCACCATTTATAGTTGTATCTCTTTTTACACCTGGTTTTTCTGCCACAATCTCTTCTACCACGGGTTCTTCCACCGCAATTTCTTCTACTATAGGTTCTTCCACTAAAATTTCCGCCGGAACAGCCGCTGCCTGGTTAACATCCGCCTGGTTAACATCTGTCTGGATAGCTTCTATTGTTACTTTTTCCGGCAGATCATTTCCTGATACATTTATATCCTCTGTTGTCGCACAGACTGCTATTTCAGAAATCAGATTCTTTTCCAAGTATAATGAAACAATTTCCTGTGCAGACATCAGAATCAGCGCACCACTTAATAAAGTCACTCCCACTCTGGCATATGGTTTTCTCACCGTTTCCTGATGCCATTCATTCCAATTCAATGCTATATCCATGTTCTCTTATTCCTTTCTCTTTCCCCCACATTTTAATACACGAAATAATTTTAGTTTATCAAAAGAAAAAGGATGCTGCAACCAAATGCAACATCCCTTTGATTTTTCCGTTTTGTCCTGATAGATTCCAAGGATTCTATACGTTAATTTCAGCTTTCACACCAAGGATTTCTTTATTCTTTTCAAGCAGTGGACGGATCACATTCTTAAGATATGCATCTACCTGCTCACTTGCACGTCCAACATATTTCTCCGGTTTCATTGTCTTCTGAAGATCCTCTAAAGTCAGGTTGAATGCAGGATCAGCTGCGATCAGTTCAAGAAGGTTATTGTCGAGTCCCTTCTCTTTTACATTTCTTCCTGCTTCCATAGAAAGCTCACGGATTCTTTCGTGCAGTTCCTGACGGTCTCCGCCGGCTTTAACAGCATCCATCATAATATTCTCTGTTGCCATGAATGGAAGTTCGGACATCAGACGCTTCTCGATTACTTTCGGGTATACAACCAGTCCGTCTACAACGTTCAGACAAAGATCAAGAATTCCGTCGATTGCAAGGAATCCTTCCGGAACACTCAGACGCTTGTTAGCGGAATCATCAAGTGTTCTCTCAAACCACTGTGTTGCAGATGTAATTGCCGGATTAAGTGCATCGATCATCACATATCTTGAAAGGGAAGCAATTCTCTCACTTCTCATCGGGTTTCTCTTATAAGCCATTGCTGAAGATCCGATCTGTGTCTTCTCAAATGGTTCTTCAATTTCTTTCAAATGCTGAAGCAGACGGATATCATTAGAGAATTTGTGAGCACTTGCAGCGATTCCTGCCAGTACATTCAGTACTCTTGTGTCTACTTTTCTTGAATAAGTCTGTCCGGATACCGGATAACATGCCTTGAATCCCATCTTCTCAGCGATCATCGGATCGATCTTGTCAATTGTCTCCTGATCTCCGTCGAACAGTTCAAGGAAACTTGCCTGTGTTCCTGTTGTTCCTTTAGATCCAAGCAGTTTCAGGCTTCCAAGTACATATTCCAGATCCTCAAGATCCATTTCAAACTCCTGCATCCAGAGAGTCGCTCTCTTTCCAACAGTTGTCGGCTGTGCCGGCTGGAAATGTGTGAAAGCAAGTGTAGGCTGGTTTTTCTGCTCCTCTGCAAACTTCGCAAGCTCTGCAATTACATTCACAAGCTTTGTGCGAACCAGTTTCAGTGCTTCTGCCATAATAATAATATCTGTATTATCTCCTACGTAACAGGATGTAGCTCCAAGATGGATGATTCCTTTTGCTTTTGGGCACTGAACACCATATGCATAAACATGAGACATAACATCATGACGTACAACCTTCTCACGTTCCTTTGCCACCTCAAAGTTAATATCATCCGCATGGCTCTTCATCTCTTCGATCTGCTCGTCTGTGATGTTGAGTCCAAGCTCCTTCTCAGTCTCTGCCAGTGCGATCCAAAGTCTTCTCCATGTTCTGAACTTTTTGTCCGGTGAGAAGATATACTGCATCTCGCGGCTTGCATAACGCTCTGAAAGCGGGCTTACATAACGATCATTACTCATAATTCTTTTCTCCTTGTTTCATATCTTTATCGTAACTGTTTATCTATTATAACACATAAACTGAGTCTTCAAAATCAATTTTGTTCAAATGCCTGACTGATATCCTCTTCCGGAACTTTCATCGGATACTTTCCTGTAAAGCAGGCATCGCAATACTTAAGATCTCCAACCATATCTTTCAGTTTCTCGATCTCCATGTATCCAAGAGAGTCTGCTCCGATCAGCTGACGGATCTCCTCCTGTGTGTGAGTATGTGCGATCAGCTGCTCATTCGACGGAACATCTGTTCCAAAAAAGCATGGATGTAAGAACGGTGGAGAACTGATACGTACATGTACCTCTTTTGCTCCGGCTTTTTTCAGCATCTTAATAATATTTGCACAAGTTGTTCCACGCACGATGGAATCATCTACCATTACGATTCGTTTTCCCTTTACAACTTCCGGAATTACATTCAGTTTGATCTTTACACTGGAAACACGTTCGCTCTGTTTCGGTTTGATAAATGTTCTTCCCACATAACTGTTCTTGTGAAATGCCATTCCATAAGGAATTCCTGACTGCTCAGAATATCCTTTCGCTGCTACCAGACCGGAATCCGGAACTCCCACAACAAGATCAGCGTCTACCGGATAAGATTCCGCAAGTGCTTTTCCTGCCAGAATTCTGGAATGGTATACACCTACACCATCGATTGTACTGTCTGTTCTTGCAAAATAAATATACTCAAAAATACATCTTGCCTGTTTTTCAGAATCGATCACCATACTCGTATCTGACTGGATTCCATGTTTTCTTGTAATTGTTACGATTTCTCCCGGAAGAACATCTCTTACAAATTCACCGTCTACAGCTGCGATCGCACAGCTCTCAGAAGCAAGGAAATATGTATTGTCACGTTTCCCGATACAAAGTGGCTTGAGTCCAAATGGATCTCTTGCACCAATCATTTTTCTCGGGCTGCTCACAACAAGTGCATATGCACCCTTGATCTTCTGCATCGCACACTTCACAGCTTCTTCTGCTGTCGGTGTATGAAGACGCTCTCTTGCAATAAGATATGCGATTACTTCAGAGTCTATTGTTGTCTGGAAAATAGCACCTGTCTGGCTGAGTTCTTCTCTCAGCTCAATTGCATTTACTAAATTTCCATTATGTGCAATCGCAAGTGTTCCTTTTACATAGTTTATAACAAGTGGCATTGCATTCTCTACACGTGTTGCACCTGCTGTTGAATATCTCACATGCCCCACGCCAAGATTTCCTTTCAGCTCTGAAAGTCCCTCTTCATCAAACACGTCATCCACATGGCCAAGTCCTTTTTTTGAAAGGACGTTTCTCTTCCCATAAGTGTCTGTCACTGCAATACCGCAGCTCTCCTGACCTCTATGCTGCAAAGCAAACAAGCCATAATAGACTGATGCAGCCACATCATGTCCATCCACATCATAAGCACCAAAAACACCGCATTCTTCCCCAAGTCCCGTCACTGCTTTTTCAAATTCACTCATGTCAGTTTATGCTCCTTACCTAGTTCCTGCTAGTTTTTATCATGATTTCTGTATCATACAAAACCGATTATAATATAAGGCGGAGTGAAAATCAACATTCCCTCCGCCTTGTATTTCTTCCTGCTCATTATTTTATTTACGTCCAATATATTAGTATTTCTAATATATTCGTCGTTTTTATTCTTCGTATCTTATTACCGCCTTCATTTTTTGTCCAGTATTTACAAAATCACTATCCATTTGTATAACGAGACAAAAATTGACGGGTACGCTCTTCTTTTGGATTCTCAAACACTTCCTCAGGAGTTCCCTGCTCAAGTATCTTACCGTCATCCATAAACAGAACTTTGTCCGATACGTCTCTTGCAAATGCCATCTCATGCGTTACGATGATCATCGTAGTATTCTGATCTGCAAGTCCTTTGATAACTTTCAGTACTTCACCTGTAAGCTCCGGATCCAGCGCTGAAGTCGGCTCGTCAAAGCATAGAATATCCGGACTAAGTGCAAGTGCACGGGCAATCGCCACACGCTGACACTGTCCTCCGGAAAGCTGATGCGGATAGTTATTCATACGCTCTGAAAGTCCCATCTGATCTAAGAGGCGCTTTGCTTCTGCTTCAATCTCTGCGTGAATCTCCTTCTTGCGCGCCTTATAATCAGGCTGACTTTTTGCAAGTAGTTCCTTCGCCAGCATTACATTCCCAAGTGCTGTATACTGCGGGAACAGATTAAAAGACTGGAATACAAGTCCAAAATGTAATCTTTTCTTACGGATCTCACTTTCCTGTTTTGTTACAGGATTTGCAGCATCAAACAATAATTCATCATTTACACGGATCACACCTTTATCCGGTGTCTCCAGAAAATTCAGGCAGCGCAGAAGTGTCGTCTTTCCACTTCCCGAGGAACCGATCAAGGAAAGTACCTGTCCACGTTCCAACGAAAAGCTGATATCTTTCAATACTTCTGTCCGTCCAAATGTTTTATTAATATGTTCTACTTCAAGTATTGCCATTTATCTCTTCCTCCCCATTTAATTAAAATATTCCAGCTTCTTCTCAAGCTTTCCAAGAAGGACTGTCAGAATACCATTGAAGATCAGATAATAAAAAGCTGTAAAGAACATCGGCCAGATCGCACCTGAGATTCCCTGAGAACCTTTCAGGAACGCCTGTCCTGCCCAGATAATCTCCTGCAGTGCAATGATTCGTGCAAGAGAAGTATCTTTTACAAGCGTAATGATCTCATTTGACATCGGTGGAACAATTCTCTTCACCATCTGAAGCAGCTTAACCTTAAAGAAGATCTGATGCTTTGTCATTCCAAGAACAAGTCCGGCCTCCGTCTGTCCCTGTGGGATACCCTGGATTCCTCCGCGGTAAATTACCGAGAAATAGCATGCATAGTTAAAGATAAATGCAACCGAAGCTGCAAGAAATCTTCCGCTTTCACCACCACCCCAGATTGGGTTTCCTAAGACCAGTCCCGGGAAATAATAAATGATCAGCATCTGAATCATAAGCGGTGTGCCTCGCACAATCCAGACAATGATATTCGTGATATAACTCAACGGTTTAAAATGTGACATTGATCCAAATGCAATAACCAGTCCCAACGGAATAGCTCCAAGAAGCGTTGCAAAAAACAGCTTCAGCGTCTGTAAAAATCCCACATTCAGTGAGTGAATAACGATTGGAAATTGTTCCATAATAAGTTCCATTATATTAAAGCTCCATCCTAAATTTATTTTTCGATCAATGCAGCCTGTACTTTATAAGTCTCAGCACATTTCTTCATTGATCCATCTTCCATACTCTTTTTAAAGTAATCATTCAGAGCTGCTGCAAGATCAGATCCTTTACGGAATCCAACACCATACTCCTCATTGTTCAGACTTATTGTGTAAGTAAGATCTGCATAACCTGTTCCTTCTCCGATCATAGCTGCTGCCATCAAAGCATCAATTGCAGCTGCATCTGAGTTTCCGGAAGCAACCTCCATCAGTGCATCTGCCTGTGATGAAACGGCTGTATACTGTGCACCAATTCTTTCAACCTGATCTTCCCCTGCACTTCCTGCTTCTACTGCAAAAGTTAAATCTTTCACACTTTCCTCATCCTGATACTTATCTGCTTTGTCAGCCGGTACAACTACAACCTGCGCGTTATTCATATAAGCATCTGTGCATTCCATAGAACTCTTCACTTCATCAATCAGTGTCATACCATTCCATACGCAGTCGATTGACTTTCCATCAAGCTCAAGCTCTTTATTATCCCAGTCAATCTCTACAAATTCCGCCTCAACTCCGATACTCTCTGCAAATGCTTTCGCCATGTCTGCATCAAATCCGATCCACTCACCATTGTCATCTTTATAATCCATTGGCTCAAAGTCAGTAACACCGACCACAAGCGTTCCTTTATCTTTTACATATTCAAGGTCGCTTCCTGTTGATTCCGCTTTCTTATTCGCATTAGAAGAGTCTGAACCGCATCCTGCTAATATAGAAACTGCAAGTCCTGCACATAATAACACACTTAATACTTTCCTTTTCATAATAACACCCTCCATCATTGAGTTTGGCTTTTATTCTCTACCAATGAGTCACTGTACCACAGTAAAGTTACTGTTGTATTCTACCATAGCATACAATATATGTCAAACCCCAAAAACAATAACCAAAAGGTACATAACAATGCAGCTGCTCATAGATTCTGTGAACAGCTGCATAAAAAGTCTGTATTATGTATGATTTCTTCTATGTTTCCTCTTCCACTTCTCCAAAAGTACTTCATTTGGCTCAATCTGAAGATTCTGCTTCACTTCGTCCATCTCGCTTCTCATCTGTGCATTCACTTCCTGATATTCACTGTGCTTTGTAAGCAAAATGTGAAATTCTTCCAGCGACATATACTTATAAGACGCATACAGATATGGCTTTAGTAATTCCTTATCTTCACAGATCTGATAGGCTCTGTCATACATTTTGGCCGCTTCCTGATAAAGGAACAATCGTCCATATGCTGCTCCAAGACATGCATAGATCTTTCCATAGAATTTTTCATCTACACTCTCATCTTTTTCCTGATTCAGGATTTCCTGATAAACGATGATCGCTTCTTCAATCTCACCGCTTTCGAGAAGATTATCGCCTTTATACTTCTTACGCTCTACATCCTTCTGATTTTTCAGATGTTCCAAAACATTCTGGATACGGATCATTTCCGATTCTTTATAGATCTTTGAAGCTTTCAGGATTGTAAGAACAAAATTCTCGACAGATCCACGCATACGCATCAAATCTCGAAGCTGCTCTGCCAGTTCTTTCATCCCAATCTCTTCTTCCAGCCAGGTGCAAAGCGGTTCATTCATGATCGTATAATCGATCAAATATAAATTATTACACAGATAGTAACACAATTCTTCTATCGTAAAGATCCTGCAATGGATCCTGGAAATCTCATAAGGATGTGCCGCGTGTCTGTCATGACAAAGAATTAAATTTCCCATCATTACCTCCTAAATGTATCACCTTTTCCTCACGGAAATCCGTCGGTAGGAAGAAATCTCCAAATCCGACATCACGTACTGTAATCTTGCAGGTTTTTTCATCCAGAAACATCGTTTCTATCTGAAGTCTTATCGAATACTCTGCTCTCTTCGGAAGTCTCTCCAGAGAGATTTTTTCGGTCTTAACCGTTCCCTGAACCAGTGACTCGATATGGAATTCTATATCATCACCCTCTTCAAGGATCACTTCCCACTGATTATTCGACTCATACCAGTGTGCACCCCAGGAAACAAGCGGATACCACATTTCCTGACCATCCACACGCATATTGACTGTGATCTGATCTGTCAGCTTAGTCTCCGATAGATAAACCGGATTCTCTATATGCATATACAGTTTTCTGTATGCAGTATAGCAAGCTCCTTTGCTGTACAGATTATTTCCGATAAATGCTCTTCTTCCATTGCAAAGCACTCGCAATGACTTCGGATACCAGTTATTTTCGAACCCTTCTCCTGTCAGGAATACAGAAGAAACAATTCTCTTATCAAACACGCTCTGTATAAATTTGCAGAACATCGCATCGGCTTCTTTTGCTCTGTCCTCGTTCAAAACCGGATAAACAAGCGCCAGTTCTTTCATATGTGCATTTGCAACTTCATCAACCGTAACAAATGTAGTCTTTCCACCACCAAGTCCCGGCTTCAGTCTGCGCAGCATATATGCTTTGATCTCATTACGGTCACAGCAGAACAATGCTGCATCATACTGCCACAGTTCTTTCGGCTGATAGAAGAGATAATTACAAAAACTCTCTTTATAATCCTGAATAAAGATATGTCTTTTATCAATATTCATGCGAACTGCGATCCTTCGAAGCATCTGTGCCAATTCTTCTGTAAGAACCGGTACGCTAAACACAATTCCATCAATTTTGGGAAATGCCTGTAAAGACATCTGAATAAACTGAGAAAGCAGCCATACTGCATCATATGTCTCATCTCCAAATTCAATTTTTTCATTTGCAAGACTTCTCGAAAGCAGACGGGCAACTGTAAATCCTTCTTTCAGTGTTGCAAGACGTTTTGCCTCTTTTCCATATGCCCATGTGTCTCTTAGTTTTCCAATAATCAAAGGAATCTGAAAATTATCTGCATCAACTTCCAGTGTCTGAGGCTCCATCTCTTTATCATTATAAAAACTGATCTGGCATGTCTTTTCATTTATCTCATATCCAATTATACTTCCCTGTCCCATGAAAAGATTTCCTCCTTAATACTGTATGAACATATGTGATGCAACCGCATCTTCCAGTGCATACTGCTTCATCTTCTTCTCTCGTTCTTCCGGATCTTCTTCCAGAATAATGTCATTGAGCCTTCCATATCTGCCCGGTTCACCTTTTTCAACCGTATGCTGACAGAGCTCTTTCTCACTTCTGTAAGAATTTCCGTCAATTGTTTCTTTAAAATAATAGATCAGTCGTTCATGTGAGAACAGCACAAACTTCTTCACATACAAATTCTCATACATTGGTGTCAGAAGTTCTGTTGCATAATCAGAATCTCCGTTTCCACCTTTCTGCAACTGATAATACAACATGACACGGCTATCCTTCTGACCCTTGTATTCTACCAGTGTCTTATCCCACAACTGGAATTCAATCAGCCACTCCTTATCATACTTAAGGAAAAATGGGAAATAAATCTGTTTGCCGCAAAGTTCCTGCATAAACTTTTTCAGCGTCTTCTTAAGGTTTGTTTCATACGCTTGATTCGAATAATATTTTAAAACAGCAATCATACAAATATCGATTGTTGCCTCACCCTTCTCTGCTTCCCTGCAGATAATATCAATTATAGATTTCTCAATCTTACGTGCTTCTACAACATATTCTCTGGAGACATATGCCAGATAAGCCTGCTGGAGCCGGAAATATGCCCCTTCATCATAATAAGCTTCAAATACTTTTGTCTCCTGGAATAATTCCTCAGAAAAGAGCATCTGTGTAATGATCCGTTCTGCCAGTTTGTGCGTATGGACTTCATACTCTCTAGCAACTTTCCACAATTCCTTCATCTCCTGTGTTGCTCCACAGTAGAAGTTTGCCAAATAAGTAAGAATCACTTTATCATACTGTTTTTTCTTAAATAAGTCATAACAAACATAGGTCAGGAAATCATCATTCTCATAATTTGTCTCACGAATCATCTTGCTGCACAGTACCTGGATCTCATCCTCCGGGAAATTTTCCAGACCTTTTTCTTTTACGATTTCCAGAGTCAGCTCTTCCTCTTCCTCAAGTGCTTTACTTCTGTTCAGACTATTGGCATATTTTCTGCAGATATCCATATATCTTAGTTCATAAAACAGTCGTTTACTCTCATATGGAATCGAATCCGTATAATGTCTTCCGTCTTTTGCTTCCCAGACAATACGGTCTGTCTTTGCATACAGAAATACTCTGGCGCCATTCTCGGTATAAGCTGCCTTCTGTGTAATGGTTCCATCTGCTGCAATCACATGAACAAATTTCATGTTCGGCACCTTTGTTGTGATCCAATAAGCATGACACACATCATAAAGAGCACGGATTCTGTCCTGACTCATATCCGTCTCTACAAGGAACCGTTTATAAATGATCCGCAGATCTTCATCTATATTTCTCTTTTCCAGCTGATTCCATGTGAATTCTTCCATTTCATCTCTGTAGTGCGCATAAATCTCACTTGTCTCATCTTCATAAGTGATCAGATTTGCATACAAAAATGCGCATTTCTTATAATCCAGAGAATTTCCATGCATAAAATACAAATATACCGAACGTGGAAGCTGCTTATGAAATTCTTCAGGTCTCGCAGCCGCCATATAGTATTCGTAAAGCTGCGCGATCTTCAGCTCTGCGTCTACCGCTTTCTCATACCAATGGAAATAGATGTGTTCTGTTCTGCTGCCTTTTATAAGCAATGTACAGATGGAAGCCAGTATCATTGCTTCATCATACATCTCATAACACTTCACAAGTACATTATACAGATGTTTATCAAAATTCTTCATCTGACTTGCCAGGTTTGCTGTATATAATGCAAGCTCCTTCGTCATCAGTTTATATTTCACGCCAAAAAGCAGAACCTGTACTTCAAACTGTCCGAGTTTTTTAAGAGATGAACTCTTCTCTTTAAAACAACGGAATGCCTGAAGATAGAACCATAAACTGTGAGACTTATACTCCATAAACTGCTTCTCAAGCACATTCAGTCTTTCACTGTAGATTTTATATTCCGAATCAACCTCGATCAGCATACAAAGAATCCGCCAGCTGTCCGGATGCTTCATAAAGGAACGTGAAAGTTCTTCTGCTACTCTTCTCTGCCCAATCGAATCATTACTCAGCTTTGTCGTCAGATAAAGGTAATAGGAACTCAATTCAACATCCTTACCGATTGCAAAACGATTGTAGTTATAAGATTCTAAAAGCCATTTTGCCTCATCCATCCGATTACCCAAAATGCAGATATGTGCCTGGGCAAGAAGGTAGAACTCATTACGTTCATCTACCTCGCGAAGATGTGAAATCTTCTTAATAGAAGTCTCTGTCCAATCCTCCAGTGACATCTTGTCACCTTCATATTTCAGATAATCTTTCAGAATTCCATTAAATTCTTTTTCATTTGCACGATGTTCCTCATCTCTGCAAATATCCTTTTCCACTACGACCTCATAACTCAGTGTTTCATATGGAGTTTCCAGAATAATCCTTCCAAAGTTACTTCCTCTGTGAAGCTTGTCCATAGAAATACCATATTCCAAACGATAGGCATTACCTATAAATTCATCTGTCGTCAGATGTCTGTGCTCAACAGAAAGGAAATCACCTTCTGTTCTTACATCAATCTCCAGATATCCCCAGGTATTTTTCTTCACAGTAAAAGTCTCTTTTCTGTCTTCTACAAGAGAAATAAAAGCACGGCTTTCTTCTTCTAATGTAAGAAAAATCTTCTCTTTCTGCTTGCACCCTACCAAGAATTCTTCAAGGGCGTGCTGATCCAGTTCCCATTTACGCATATTATTATAAAGCGCCTTGATCCTCGTATCTTCATATTTGAGAATCTCAAAGAAATCTCTGGATCGGAATAACTTCACTGCCTCAGCTGCATCACGATATGTAAGCTTCTTAAAATCTTCCAGACTCTGAACCTTTCCGTATCGAGTCATAACAAATGGTTTCTCAATAATTGCAGTAAATGCAATATCATACTCTCCACCATTACATACAATCGTAAATTTTCCATGTTCAACATGTCCCGGCACAAGTCCTCTTCCATCATATGTATAATAAATATTTACTGGATTTCCATCAAAGCCCTGCTCTGCGCACTGTACACGATAGGAAGAAGGATATACAAGCCCACGTATTGTCCCTTCCCCTTCATTCTGCAGAGAAAAGCTTCCCTCATATTTTTCTCCTTCTCCGACACGCATCGTAATGTGAGTCTCAGGAAAAATAATTTCCGGCTGCGGGATGTGAAAATCCCCCTTTGCAAAACGTTTGATCTTATTCTTCAAATCCGTCACCTACTCAAATTTTTAATCATCCATAAGTTTGCTTCTGGCAACTGCCAAAAACGCTACTATAAATTATATCATTAGTATACATGATCTTGCAATGGGGGATTGTATAAAGTTTTACATCCATTTTTTCATCAAAACATCCCCTTTGTTTCTCTTAAAAAAAATGGATACATTTTTATCAGCAATTTTTCATCATTGGATACAAGTAAGTAAAACCGAGACAAATCAAACAGAACGTGCTATAATAAAAATCATCTGAATGTTATTTCTACAAAGGAGGACTTCATTATGAAATTAGTAATTACTATGAGTCGTCGTTTCGGTACCGGAGCCAGCATTATTGCTGAAGAGCTTTCGAAACGACTTGATATTCCGGTCTATGACAAGGCCTATATAGAAGAAAAGCTCTCTGATCACAAATATGAAAGTGAAGCTGAAGCAATCCGGAAACTGGCTGAAAGCCCTTGTATCATCCTCGGACGATGCGCCTCAGATATTCTGAAAGACCGGATGAATGTATTAAACATCTATGTGAGTGCTGCCAAAGAGGACCGCATTCAGAGAATCATGAAAAAAGAAAATCTTGATCATGATGCCGCAAAAGAAAAGGTGGAGCATACAGATGAAGAACGTGCTGCTTATTATTACGAACACACCGGCAAGACCTGGGGAGATGTGAATGATTATCACATGATTCTTGACACTTCCGAACTCGGTGTTGAAAACTGTGCCGATATTCTGATGCATTATTTCGAAAAACTGGAATACATTTAATTTTTCGTGCGCGGTGCGCATCCTAAGCGGAGTGTTTTTTATATATTTGGAAAGGACTTTCCTAATATATAAATATAACAGGGACAAAAACTTATTAGTCTTCACAAAGTTTTTGTCCCTGTTTTTTAATTCTGGCTGTCTGAAGTATCTGATGTATCTGACGTTTTAATTGTTACACCCTGTTCTTCAAAACTGATCTTCTTCCATACTTTTTTCTCTTCTTTGATTTTTGTATCCTTTTTCCACTGCTTCAGAAGCGAATCATACTGTTCCTGTTTTCTCTCACTTACAATACTTTCCTTTTTACTGTCTGTTGCCTCTCTGTCCAGAAGACTTGTAAGCTTTGCAATATAAATTCCATTCTCTGTCTCTATAATGTCTGTAACATCACCTGCATTTGTTAACGCATCTGCTGCTGCAATCAGATCCTTATCCGGGCTTGTACTTTCAGAGTCAAATGTAGCTGTCTGGGCTGTAAGTCCTGCTGCTGATGCAACAGTCTCCATATCTTCTCCACCCTTTAACCGATCATCAAATGCCTGTGCGGTCGTCTTCAAGGCTTCTTTCTCATCATCTGATAATGTCTGGGATTCTCCCGAATCATCTGTTGTTGTATATGAGAATAAGAGATATTGCATACTCTTCTGTGCTGCATCTTCATCTGATACATTCTCATCCACACCAGCTTCCATTGCCGCTTCCATCTTATTCGAAATTGTCATCAGTTCGAGAACTTTAGCCACTTCCTCCTCATCTCCTGATACCACTTTCTTCACATCATCCGAATTATCTTCACTGAATTTTGCTGCCGCATCTTTAATCGCCTGCTGCTCTTCCTCTGTCAGTGCAACATCATAGTCAGATACATGCTGTGAAACAAGATACATATTCTCCAGATTCTCAAGAATACTCTTCTTTGTCTGCTCCTCATATGTCTGATCGCCTGATGCTTCCTTTGCCCACATCTCTTCTGCTGTTGTTCCCATCATACTCGCATAGTAGGTTTCATACTGAGCCTGCTGCAATCTTGCGTAAAAATTCGCGACTCCAAGTGTAATCTTCTCATCACCGACTGTTGCAACTGTCTCATCTGTATTTATTGTTCCGCATCCTGTCAAAGATGTTGCTGTCAATGTGCCTGCCACTGCAAGCATTGCCAGCCTTTTTGCCAAACGTGCCATCTAGTAAATCCTCCTCTTTTTACGTATTCACTTACGCAGCCATACTATTGCTCATTATATCGTGTTTTTTGTTCTATCACAACCCCAAACACAGAATCTCCTCAACTATCCTAATCTAATCGAAGTTCACGAATACTCTCTACAATTTCTCTTAGCATTTGCAGAACATTTTCCCCTTTCTCTTTTCCGCTTCTCCCTTTCTTTTGATAAAAGAAATACGGAACTGCTTCTGCTTTGAAAATCATATTATTTCCATATTTCTTTAAAAGTACCGGAATTTTTGCCGGATCTAGATTTGCTTTTTCATATAAGACAAATTTGTAGTCTTTTCCCTTTTGTTCTATTGCTGTAATATATGCAGAATGCGCAAGACTCTTAAGTGCTGCAATATGAAGAAGCTGCTGTACTTTTTTCGGAAGATCTCCAAAACGATCAATCAGCTCTTCTGTCATATCATCCATCTCTTCTTCTGTTTCAATTGTGGCAATCCTCTTATAAATATCCAATTTTTGATACTCGTTTTTAATGTAAGATTCCGGAATAAATGCATCTATATCAAGGTCAATTGTTGTAGCGTAGTCTGCTTCTTCTTTTTCACCTTTCAACTGACTGACAGCCTCATTAAGCATCTTGCAATACAGGTCATATCCAACTGCTGCCATATGGCCACTTTGCGACTCTCCCAGAAGATTTCCCGCACCTCGGATCTCAAGATCACGCATTGCAATCTTGAATCCCGATCCAAGATCTGTAAATTCGCGAATTGCAGCCAGCCTCTTCTCTGCAACTTCTTTAAGCATCTTATCCCTCTGATACAGCAGAAATGCATATGCCATTCGATTGGATCTCCCAACTCTTCCTCGCAGCTGATATAACTGTGACAGTCCAAATCGATCTGCATCCTGTATGATCATCGTATTAGCATTCGCAATGTCCAGTCCTGTTTCAATAATTGTTGTTGATACAAGCACATCAATATCACCATTGATAAAATCATACATAATATCTTCCAACTGATGCTCATTCATCTGTCCATGTGCGTAAGATACTCTTGCATCCGGCACCAATTTCTGCACACGGAGTGCCACATCTGCAATATTTTCCACTCTGTTATAAACATAATAGACCTGTCCACCTCTAGCGAGTTCACGCTCAATTGCTTCACGGACCATCTCATCATTGTATTCCATTACATACGTCTGTATTGGCATACGATCCATCGGCGCTTCCTCAAGCACACTCATATCGCGAATTCCGATCAGACTCATATGAAGTGTTCTCGGGATTGGCGTTGCTGTCAGCGTCAGCACATCTATATTTTCTCTTAATTTTTTAATTTTTTCCTTATGCGTCACACCAAAACGTTGTTCTTCATCTATGATCAGAAGTCCTAAATCTTTATATCCAACATCCTTTGAAAGCACTCTGTGTGTTCCGATCACGATATCAACCAGACCTTTTTTCAAATCCTCTACTGTTTTTTTCTGTTGCGCCTGCGTCCGAAAACGGCTCATCAGGTCAACACGCACCGGAAAATCTTTAAATCTTTGAATAAATGTATTATAGTGTTGCTGCGCAAGAATCGTTGTAGGTACAAGATAAACAACTTGTTTCCCTTCCTGCACTGCCTTAAAAGCTGCTCTTATCGCAATTTCAGTCTTACCATATCCTACATCTCCGCAGATCAGACGATCCATGATCTTCGTACTTTCCATATCTTTCTTTGTATCTTCAATTGCACGAAGCTGATCCTCTGTCTCTTCAAATGGAAACATCTCCTCAAACTCTCTCTGCCAGACCGTATCCGGTCCATAAACATAACCTTCTGTCTGCTGGCGCGTTGCGTAGAGTTTTACAAGATCTTTTGCGATTAACTGAACCGCTTTTTTTACCTGTCCTTTTGTTTTTTTCCACTGAGGTGTACCAAGCTTATTCAATTTCGGTGGCTTTGCATCTGCTCCTGCGTATTTCTGGATCAGATCCATCTGTGTTACCGGTATATATAGAATTCCTCCGTCCGCATAGGAAATTTTCATATAATCCCGAGTAACAGCATCTACTTCGACTTTCTCAATCCCCTGATAAATTCCAAGTCCGTGATTCTCATGTACCACATAGTCTCCCGGTTTAAGTTCGGCAAATTCCTGGATTTTTTTCCCTTCATAAGTTTTTCTTTTCTTTTTTTTCTTTTTCTTACCAAAAATATCAGATTCCGAGATGATCGTAAACTTTAACATTGGATACTCGTATCCCTCTGCAATATAACCACAGGTTACCATAATCTCTCCCGGATTCACCTGCCGTTCCATCTCTTCACTGTAAAAACTGCTCAGGTCATAATCTCTCAGATCTTCTGCAAGACGTTTTGCTCTTGTTCTTGAGCCCGAAACAAGAATCACGCGATACCCTGTTCTTTTCAGTTTCTTCAGATCTCGTGTCAGGAGCTCAAAACTGCTATTATACGGATTGACAGTTTTAACCTGCAGACTGTAGACAGACCTTACTTTAAACATTCCACATTTTGATTCCAACATGGTAAATGCAATTCCATAATACTTGTTCATCTTTCCAATCGTATGATCTGTCTGTTCTACCTGAATCGGAATCTCATCTGCCTCGATACCTGCTTCTTCTCTGCTCTCCAAGCTGTGAAAGTACTCTTTTTCTACGATTTCTGCAGATTCTTGAAGACGTACCGGTTCATCCAAAAACAAGATTGTCTCCTTTACCGGAAAATATGCCAAAAAGCTTTCCGTTTCCATCTGCTTCCAGTTCTCAGTTGCCGGATAGATTTCTATTTCCTGTAAATTCTCTGTCGACCTCTGACTTTCCACATCAAAACTTCTAATAGAATCAACTTCATCTCCCCATAATTCAATTCGAACCGGATTCTCTTCTGTCAGTGGAAATACATCCAGAATCCCACCTCTGACTGCAAATTGTCCCGGACTTTCAACCTGGTTTTCCCTTTCATATCCTAATATCGAAAGGTTTTCCTGTAATTTCTGAAAATCCAACGCCTCTTCTGCATGAATCTTAATCCTGTTCCCGTACAGTTCTTCTTTCGATGGAAGCCCATCCAGAAATGCGTCCATTGTTGTAACTACAGTAATTGCTTCCCGTCCTTTCTTCTCTACAATCGCACGCAATACTTCCATACGTTTCCCTGTCAAAAATGCGCCCTTAATATCTGCATGATAAAACAAAAGATCTCTTGCCGGATAAAACCATACATTTTCCTCCAGTACACGCCATTCTTCATAAGCCTGCTTTGCTTTTTCTTCACTGGAAAAAACGATGACTCTGTACTCAAAGCCATCGCTCAGTGCTTTCGCAAGATGTATCTTCTGTGAATTCACACATCCTGCGATCTGCTGGAAACCCGTTTTCTTTCTTCTCGAACTGACAATCTCCTGATAATCAGCCAGTTCTTTTAATGGTTCTAAAAAAGCTTGCATCTCTACTCGTCCTTCTTTTTACGATTATATTCGTTCATCGCTTCGCTCATCTGGTCACTCACGATCAGTTCCACCGCTTTTACCGCATTATCATAACCTTCGCTCATCAGTTCCTGTTCCGCCTTAGAAAAATGTCCTAAAACATAATCTGCAAGATCATACTTCGGTGGTTTTTCTCCAACTCCTACTTTTATTCTCGGAAAAACCTGTCCGCCAAGATGTGCAATAATATTTTTTATTCCATTATGCCCACCTGCACTGCCTTTTGCACGAATTCTTAATTGTCCTACCCCCAGACTGATATCATCATAAATCACGATCAGTTCCGTCTCAGGATCCACTTTATAATAGTCAATCACACTTCGGATGCTCTCGCCACTAAGGTTCATATAAGTCTGCGGTTTTACCAAAATCACCTTCTGTCCTGCAATCATACCCTTTCCAATCAAAGCGCGATGCTTCTCCATAGTTACATCTATATTATATCTCTCAGAAAGTCGATCTATAACATCAAATCCGACATTATGTCTTGTTCCTTCGTATTCTTTCGTCGGATTGCCTAATCCTGCTATAATATACATCTTCTTCTTCCTTTCCTAAATGTGTTTTCCATCCTCTTCTTCCCACTGTAAGCAACACGGGCTTGTTGTCATATAACTTCCTCTTGCAAACAGCAATCTTTATTTTACCGCATGTATGAATATTTGTCATGCATATTTGCTCTGTAAATTCATAAATTATATAAAAAGGGGGGTCCTCATGAAATCAAAAACTAAAATCATTGTCCTTCATATGAAAGAGATCATCTATACTATTATTTTTGCTGCTCTTGGCATTCTTTTGATTCTTCTTCTGATTCTTATGTTCCATCCAAAAGAACCGTCTCCTGAATCCGATCCTCAATGCTGCATTGCTGAAACTAACATCTCTTCATAAGCAATTTGTAACTGTTCAGAGCCAAGCAAAATTTCATAAAACAGGTGTAAAATCCTTGCATTTTTTAGACTGTTTTTGAAATTTTATTTGGCGGATACGCCACACCGACGAAATGCGTAGCATTTTGGAGGTTGGCTCTGAACAGTTACAGCAATTTTTATATATTAGGAAAGAACTTTCCTAATATATAAAAAAGCCACAGTCCATCCTATCTGTGGCTTTTCAATTGCTTTTTCACAATTACTACGATTTTAATTCTGCTTATCCTTCTACGATCAGATAAGTACCATCCGGCAGTGCAAACACTTCAGAAGCCTCTTCCAATTCTTCCTCTGACATCCCGTCTACATCCATGCCATTCTCTTCAAAGTATTCTCTTACTTCAGCCAGAGATTCTACAACAACTGCCATACAGTCCTCCAGAAAAGCTTCTGCTGCCTCAAGGGTCTCTGCTACCGGTTCATCAAAAAGCTGCTCCTGCTTCTCCAAAAAAGTCTTCAGACACTCTTCATTGTACTCTCCCATTACTTCTCCTCCTGTTTCTTAACAATCTTTCGTATCTCTTCCGCTGAATCAACAATACATTCAGCTCCGTCCTCTAAAAGAGCTTCTCTTCCACGGAATCCCCAGGACACAAGAATTGTCTGCATCCTTGCCGCGTGCCCTGTTGCAAGATCCACTTCTGAATCTCCGATGTATGCTGCTTCTTCCGGCAAAACCCCAAATGAACTGGCAATCGTCAACGCGGCCGTCGGATCCGGTTTCTTAGGAACTCCATCCTTCTGCCCCTGTATATAGTCAAAAAGTTCTTTCCCAAATACTTCTTCAACCACATGGACGGCCTGTCTGTCTGGCTTGTTTGACAAAACTGCAAGTTTGATACCACTCTCTTTCAACTGCTGCAACATCTGTGGAATTCCTTCGTACGGAGCAACCTTATACATACAATTTGCATCAAATATCCTGGCATACGCTTCCACCGCCTCTTCAAGATGACACAGTTTTGTATCCCCGCCTGCCTTTAATGTCCGTTCAAGCAGAACCTTCGCTCCATCTCCAACGAACTGCCGGCACTGTTCCTTTGTGATCTGTGGCATTCCAATCTCTTTCATCGTCTCATTGACTGAATATTCCAGTGAATCCAATGTGTTTGTCAACGTTCCATCCAGATCAAAAATACAAGCCTTTATCATAGCTGCCTCCATACTTTATCATTGGTTACATTACACCATAACCATATCTGCTCTTTTCTGTTACTTTCTGTAACATTTTCTTCCCATTTATCATAGTATGAAGTCATAAAAATTTCAATACTTTCTCTCTATTTTCCAAGAAGATATTGTCTCATTGTTTTTAAAGCATTTTTCTCTAAACGGCTCACCTGTGCCTGCGAAATTCCTATCTGTTCCGAAACTTCCATCTGCGTCTTTCCTTCAAAAAATCGTAAACGGATCAACCGTCTCTCTCTTTCATTCAGCCGTTCCATCGCAGCTTCTAAAGACAACTCTTCCACCCAGTTTTCTTCTCTGTTCTTCTTATCACTGACCTGATCCATCACATACAGTGCATCGCCACCATCATTATACACCGGTTCCTGAAGACTCATTGGTGTCTGTACTGCATCCAGTGCATAAACTACTTCTTCTTTTGAAAGTCCAATCTCTTCTGCGATTTCCTGAATGCTAGGTTCTTTCATATTTTTTCGAATATAACCTTCTCTTGTATAAATTACTTTATAAGCTATATCACGCAATGAGCGGCTCACGCGAAGGGAACTGTTATCTCGCAGATACCGGCGGATTTCTCCTATGATCATAGGAACTGCGTAGGTAGAAAACTTCACCTGGCGATCTGGATCAAAGTTATCTACGGCCTTTACAAGCCCCACACATCCAATCTGAAACAAATCATCTGCATTTTCATTACTGCTGTCAAACCGTTTCATCACACTAAGCACCAGCCGAAGATTTCCTTTGATGTATTCTTCCCGCGCCAACTTGTCCCCCTGACGAATCCTGCGAAAAAGCTCCTCCTTCTCCTTTTCCTTGAGAAGTGGGAGCTTTGATGTATTCACTCCACACAGTTCTACCTTATTCACAACCATTGTAAGAAACCTCCTAAGTTTTTTTCTACTTAGAATCATTCTCACTCTTTGAATAAGATATTCCATGAAGTGCTGAATTTTATAAAGTTTTAGTCCTTGACAATCAAATATCCCATTTATCCGACAAATTATTAATCTGCGACTCGAATTTTGCTTTGTCTTTATTCGCGAGACCTTCGTTCTTGTAAATAATATCAAGTAAACGCCTTCCTGCTGCAACAAGACGTTCAAACGCCGCATCCGCTTTACGCTGTGCCGGTTTTTTCGCCTTCACCGGAATCTTTACACCTTCACTTAAGATCTCATTTGTCAGGAGGTCTGCTTCACTGCACGGAAACGGTGCATAAGCCTGATATCCAAATTTTTCTTCCACCGTCTTTGCAAACTCTTCTGTTACGGTATCTTCACCATGCACAACAAAGACGCGTTGTGGCGCCTCTTTAAACGCTCCCAGCCATTTTAAGAGCCCATTCATATCCGCATGACCACTAATTCCATGAAGGCTCTCAATTCTTGCCTTAACTTCAATCGGCTCACCGAACAGCTTCACATTCTTTTCGCCCTCGATCAGTCTGCGTCCTAAAGTGCCCATTGCCTGATACCCAACAAAAAGAATCGTACACTCTTCTCTCCACAAATTATGCTTCAGATGGTGACGGATACGACCAGCATCGCACATTCCAGAAGCTGAGATGATCACCTTTGGTTTCTCGATAAAATTGATCATCTTAGAATCATCACTTGTTGTTGCAGTCTTAAGTCCATCAAATATAAGTGGATTAATCCCTGCATTAACAAGTGCAAGTGCATCCTCATCAAAACACTCTCTCATATTTTTTGTAAATATCTTCGTTGCCTCAATTGCAAGCGGACTGTCCAGATATACTTCGAAATTCTGATATTCTTTTAATAATTCCTTTTCTTTGATCTCACGTATAAAATAGAGGAGTTCCTGAGTTCTGCCCACAGCAAAGGAAGGAATAACAACATTTCCCCCTTTATCAAATGTCTCTTTCAGGATTCTTGTAAAATCTCCCAGATAATCCGGTTTTTCCTGCGTATGCAGCCGGTTGCCATACGTAGACTCCATCACAATATAGTCCGCACTCTCTGTATAAGCCGGGTCTTTAATAATCGGCTGATCCAGATTTCCAATATCTCCGGAAAATACAATCTTCTTTGTCACTCCGTCTTCTGTTGCCCAGACTTCAATACTTGCTGATCCAAGCAGATGTCCTACATCTGTAAACCGGATCTGGATTCCCTCACAGATTGTAATGCGCTCCCCATACTGACAAGGCACAAGCAATTCAATCGCATTAAGTGCATCCTGCATCTCATAAACCGGTTCATACTCCGGCTTTCCTGCTCTCCTGCCTTTTCGATTCCTCCACTCTGCCTCAAATTCCTGAATATGCGCACTGTCACGAAGCATGATATCACACAAATCCGCTGTCGCATAGGTAGTGAAAATCTGCCCTTTAAACCCATCCTTTGCAAGCTTTGGCAACATTCCGGAATGATCAATATGTGCATGTGTGAGGAATACATAATCCACTTCTGTTGCACTGATCGGAAGTCCCGGATTCTCATACAAATCCGGCCCCTGTTCCATACCGCAGTCAACCAAAACATTCTTTCCTGCTACTTGCAGAAAATGACAGCTTCCCGTAACCTCATGGGCTGCACCTACAAATGTTAATTTCATACATCCTCAACCCTTTCTGTCCTGTATCTTTTCTTTTTAAGCTTCAGATACTTTTTCTTTTATTTTAACACCATACGGGAAATTGTACATCTTTCTTTTTATTAAATTTTTGTAACTGCTATTCATACCGGACCATTTCCATCCGAAGTCTGTGCATAATTTTCTTTTCCAGTCTTGATATATAAGACTGAGAGATTCCAAGTTGATCCGCAACCTCCTTCTGCGTCATTTCTTTTCCCTCCGGATGATCCAGTCCAAACCTCATACGAACGATTAATTTCTCTCTTCCTGACAGTTTATTCAAGGCACGAAACAGAATCTTTCTTTCTGCCTCATCCTCCAGATCCCGATAAATTGTATCCTCTTCTGTCCCAAGAATATCAGATAGAAGCAGTTCATTTCCATCCCAATCTACATTTAAAGGTTCGTCAATGGAAACTTCCATCTTCGTCTTACTGTTTCGTCTCAAATACATCAAAATCTCATTCTCAATACAACGTGAAGCATATGTTGCCAGTTTAATTTTCTTTGATGGATTAAATGTATTGATTGCTTTGATCAGACCGATGGTACCAATAGAAATCAAATCTTCTACACCTACTCCTGTATTATCAAACTTCTTTGCTATATAAACAACCAGACGCAAATTATGTTCAATCAGTATCTTTCTCGCCTTTTCATCTCGATCTGTTCCAAGCCACCTTACCACCTCACGTTCTTTTTCATTTTCCAATGGTGGAGGAAGAACCTCACTGCCTCCTATGTAATGAATCTCCTGTTGACCACCAAATAAAATCGTCCTGACATTTGGTACAATCCTTAATTTAAATTTCTCCGGCACAGCCACTTTAACCATCATATAAATTCCTCCTGGTTTCTTTCTTACATCTTCTGTTGCGGCACAGTTTTTCATTCACAGCATCTGCACCTTACAGTTCAATATCAATTGATAATCTTCCTCCCCACTGATCGGTGATTCGCTCACACCGATCAACGGAAATTCTATCCATTCTTTTTCATTTATTTCCACACACATTTTCCTGATCCGGAAAATTTTCATAATGCCACTACCATGAACACTTCGATATGGAATATACCTGAATTCCATTGCTTCTTTCATTACCTGATGATAAAAATTACAATCCAGTACATGCACCCCTTCACCACTGAGTGGATCTGTCAGGCAGTTTCCCGTATCCCTCAATGCATGAACCTTATAACTATCTGTTTCTGTAAATAAAATCACTTCACAGCACCGTTCCTGCTCTATCTTAAGAACTTTCAAGAACTTCCAGGCCATCAGAATCCCCTGTGAGCTAAGCACCGCAATCCCATAAAACAGACTGATATAATGCAGATAAGGACGAAACATCATCAACGTGCCCCCCAGGAACATTCCAAAAAGGTAAAGCAATCCCATTCCTTTGAGTATCTGGAGCATACATTGTTTCCTATTTTTTAACCAAAGCATACAAAATGGAATCACCAGATAAAAGGCTATGTTTTTCATCCAGGCGGGAACAGATACAACCAGCATCAGACATGTCAACACACTTCCAAGGAATGCTCCGGATAAAACTCCTTTAAAACTATATTTTCCACCCGTAATCCGTTCTGTCACGAAAAGTAACAGGCTATCCATCATGAAATTTTCCAGAAAAAAAAGATCTATGTACAACTCATAGTGCATCTTCCACCTTCCTTTTCATTTCGAGTCATCCTCGATGTCATATAGAATTATAAAATTTGCTCTTTGGAAATTTTGTCAGATACTGACAGTAAAACAGAAAGAAAATAGAAGAATTTCTGACATCCTTCGACATAAAAGAAAAACGGCCTGATACTTCAGACCGTTTCATCATTTTTTCAATTCAATTATTTCTTAAAGAAATCCGGAATCTTAATAGACTGTTCTCTTACTCCACCAGTTGTTGATCTTGGCTGCAGTGTTGGCATTGTTCCACCCTGCGGTCTTACTGTTGATGTCTGAGCTGTTCTTTGTGCTGTATAGTCATAAGATGGTCTTGTATGACTTTCTACACCATTCGGAAGGATAGAACTTGTCTTCTGCTGTCCTTCCAGTCTTGCTTTCAGCTTGGATGCACTTCCGCCTACATTATGTAAGCCCGTAGCAATAACTGTGATTGTACATTCATCAGATTTTGTATCATCATACATAGCACCGAAGATGATACTTGCACTTTCGCCTGCAAGCTCCTGTACATAATCAGCTGCATCAGAAGCATCCATAAGTGTAATGTCTCCAGATACATTAACGATAACATTAGATGCACCTGTGATTGTTGTCTCAAGCAGTGGACTGGCAACAGCCTGCTTAACTGCTTCGAGTGCCTTGTCATCTCCGCGTCCTGCACCAATACCGATATGTGCAATACCTTTATCCTTCATAACTGTCTGGATATCAGCAAAGTCAAGGTTGATCAGAGATGGTACATTGATCAGGTCTGTGATACCCTGAATACCCTGCTGAAGAACCTCGTCAGCCTTTTTCAAAGCTTCCGGCATAGTAGTACGTCTGTCTACAACTTCAAGCAGTTTGTCATTCGGGATAACGATGATTGTATCAACGTTCTCCTTTAATTTATCAATACCATTGATTGCATTCTGCATTCTTGTCTTGGATTCGAAACGGAAAGGCTTTGTGACAACTCCTACTGTCAGAGCGCCCTGCTCTTTCGCAATTCTTGCGATAACCGGAGCAGCACCTGTTCCAGTTCCGCCTCCCATACCGCAGGTAACAAATACCATGTCTGCACCTTTTAATGCAGCCTGGATCTCCTCAGCGCTTTCTTCTGCTGCCTTCTCTCCCATCTCAGGCTGTGCACCAGCACCAAGTCCTTTTGTCAGTTTTTCACCGATCTGCATAAGTGTCGGTGCTTTACACAGCTGTAATGCCTGTTTATCTGTATTCACAGCTATGAATTCTACGCCTGCAATCTGTTCGTCGATCATTCGGTTCACGGCATTGTTACCGCCTCCGCCGACTCCGACAACAATAATTCTTGCAGCCGCTTCAGATTCGTTGGTTTTAATTTCTAACAAGAGTAGTTCCTCCTTTGTCGTCTTATTAATTCTTATATACATCCCTTATTTTAATTGAACGATACAATTCAATAAGTATATAATAAAGTCTTTTCCGTAAATAATCAATAGATTTTTTCTTATTTTTGGTTTTTTTCCAACAATTCAGCTTCAAGACTGCGGTGTAAAGTTAATTGATGCTGAATCTGCTTCATAATTCTCAAGATGAAGTACCCCCGCCTGATCCGGATACTGTTCCTTCAGCTTCTCAAGAATCGGTTTGATCTGTGCAATTCTGATCTCATATTCTTTATTCCCAATTAAAACTTCTACTGATCCAAAATATAATACCACACTCTGTTCATTGGCATATACCAGTTTATCCGGTGTAAGTGAATATTTCACCAGATACTTTGAAGCCTCTGCGATCAAAGTGAATGCACTGTCATCTTCCACCGGAATCTTTTTTCCGATCTCTACTTTCGATGCATCGAAAGAAAGTCCTTCCACATAAGGTACTCCTGTAAAAGTTTTCTTGCTTTCAAAAAGTGCTGTCCCCTTCCGGTCAAAATATAAATTTGTATCATTGAAAGAAACATAACCGGATTTTCCTTTCTCTTTCACATGCGCAACAAGCGTCCATGGATTTTCAAATGTCAATTTCATTTCTTCCACAACGGACGGAACTTCTGCATCTGTATAATTATATTTCCAGAATAAATACACCGTATTCATGGAGAGTTTATCTTTCTCGAGCCAGCTGATGATTGAATTCTCTCCGTAATATTCATTTCCCTTCACCTTTATACTGCGTGTCTGAAAGAGTAAAACAAATACTACAAGCAACAGTAATATTACAATAAAGCGGAACATCCCTCTCTTCTTTTTCTTCTTTTTCTTCTTTTTTTTCATTGATCAGATTCCTTCCTCTGTTCATGTTTTCCATACCCGGACTCCATCTGTATGAAATACAGGCAACTCTATTGTACCAAACGTGATATGCTAAGGACAAGCCCCATTTCCAAAAGCAGAAAAACAACTGACGTTCCACCATAACTGATAAACGGAAGTGTAATTCCTGTATTCGGTATAGAATTTGTGACGACAGCAATATTCAATATTACCTGAATCATCATATGTGCCATGGCTCCCACTGCAATCAACGCGCCAAAAAGATCCGGTGCGTGTGTTGCAATCACAAAAAATCTCCAGATTAAAATCAGAAACAGTACAATGATAGTCCCCGCACCAACAAGCCCTAATTCTTCACAGACAATAGAAAAAATCATATCATTCTGTGCTTCCGGCAGGAATCCCAGTTTTTGTACACTGTTTCCCAGCCCCCGGCCAAACATTCCTCCACTTCCAATTGCATAAAGTCCTTGCAATGTCTGATATCCTTTTTCATACTTCTCCGGATTGCGCCAGATTGCAAGTCGCTCCAGCCGATAGCTTTCCAAGGCGAGGAAAATTCCCAAAAATCCAACTCCTGATACGGCCATCCATATAAACTGTGCATATCTTGGACTTGCAACAAAAATCAATGTAACTGCGATTCCGAGGATAATGATTGCTGTACTCAGATTACTTGCCCCTACCAGACCGACAACCGGCAGGATTGAAAGCATCATTCCGGACATTATCCGAAGTTTTGATATTTTTTTCACATTTCGGTTGATCAGCCAGGCCAGAAACAAGATCACTGCTACTTTAGAAAATTCTGAAGGCTGAAAAGAAAACGGACCCAAAGACAACCATCTTTTGGATCCGTTATATTCTTTTCCGAATGCCATGACAGCAATGGATAAACCGATTGCAGCCAAATATCCTGGCACAGCAAGTGGAATCCATCTGTGATAATCAATTCCTGCGATCCATAGCATTCCTGCCATTCCAAGAACTGTAGCCAGTCCCTGCTTTTTCAGATAATAATAAGAATCATGAAACTTCACCCTGCCGTTATATGCACTTGTACTGGTCAGAAGGATCAGACCAACCAGTACGAGAATCAGCACCGTCACAAGCAGTGTATCATCATACGTGTGCTTCTTTGCAGGACGCTTCAATACAGTTCACCCTTTACAAATTATTTACAAGCTCTTTAAACTTATCCCCACGTTCTTCATAATTCTTAAACATTCCCCAACTTGCACATGCAGGAGAAAGGAGTACTGCATCTCCCGGTTTTGCATTCTCTACACATTTTGCAAATGCTTCCTCAAATGTATCCGCCATCACAATTTCTTCAAATCCATGTGCTCTGGCTGTCTCTGCGATCTTGTCGCGTGTCGCACCAAGAAGTACTAATTTCTTTACTTTTCCATCAAAGGAATCGATCCATTCATCATAAGCAGAATCCTTATCATAACCTCCACCAATCAGAACTGTCGGACGATTCATCGCCTGAATCCCCTTAATAGCTGCATCTGGGTTTGTTCCCTTGGAATCATTGTAATATACAACTCCATTCTTTTCTGCCACATATTCAATACGATGTTCGACCCCCTGGAACTCTTTCAGCGTTCTGCGGATCACATCTACCGGAACCCCATATGCTGCTGCCATTCCGGTTGCTGCCATCGCATTCTCATGATTGTGCGTTCCAAGAATATTCAATTCATCTACATGGCATACCGGTGTCTTCTCTCCGTTCATTGCAAGAACGATCTGACCGTTTTCCAGATAGATTCCTTCTTCTAATATACGCTGACTGCTGAAATATAGAACCTTTGACTTTACATTTTCTCCAAATACCCTTGTCACATCATCTTCGTAATTCAGAACACAAGTATCTTTCTCTGTCTGATTCTTCGCAATATTTTCCTTTGCCTCTATGTATGCTTCCATCGTATGATGACGATTCAGATGATCCGGAGTAATATTCAGGATCGCGCTGACTCTCGGACGGAATGTCTGAATTGTTTCTAGCTGAAAGCTGCTCATCTCAGCAACAATTACAGAATCCTCTCTTGTCTGGAGTGCAATACTTGTATATGGATTACCGATATTTCCTACCACAAAACTGCTCTGCGCATAGTTTTTCATAATTTCTCCAAGCAGAGAAGTGGTCGTTGTCTTTCCGTTCGTTCCAGTAATTGCAAGAACATCACCTTTTCCGAAGACATACGCAAGCTCGATCTCGCCCCAGATTGGAAGTCCTTTCTCACGCATCTCATTTACGATTGGAAGATCTGTCGGAACCCCCGGACTCATTACAACAAGAGAAAGTTTATCAAGAAGTTCTCCTTTCCTGTCTCCCTCAAGTGTTCCAAGGATGATTTCCAGTGACTCACTGTCCCCGCCTTCAATCTTTGCACGGATCTCTTCCGGATTCAGCTTATCGTTACCATCATACAATACGACCTTTGCTTCTTCTTTCAAAAGGAGCGCACATGCTGCCTCTCCACTGATTCCAGAACCAAATACTAATACGTTTTTATCTTTTACAATCATTCTTCTATACCCCCATAAGAGCGATCAGGCAAAGAATTGCCGTCACGATAGAAAATACTGCTACTACCCGTGTCTCTGACCATCCACAAAGCTCGAAATGGTGATGGATCGGTGCCATCTTAAAGAGACGCTTTCCTCCCGTCTTTTTGAAATATGTTACCTGCAGAATAACTGAAATAACTTCTACAAGATAAATAAATCCAACAATAATGATATAAAGTGGCATCTGCATCATATATGCTGTTCCTGCAACAAACCCACCTAATGCAAGAGAACCTGTATCTCCCATGAACACACTGGCCGGATACACATTAAAAAGAAGGAATCCCATCAATGCACCGACAACTGCGCAAGTGATCGGCTCAATCCCACTCTTCGTTCCTATTGCTACAACTGTGAAAAAAGTTGCCACCAAAACGGTTACGCTTGATGCAAGACCATCCAGTCCGTCCGTAAAGTTTGTTCCATTAACTGTACCAATCACTGCAAAGAAAAGAACCGGAATTGCAAGCCATCCAAGATTCAATTCATAACCGCCGGAGAATGGAACGATCATTGTAAGCGGAATCTTCGCTACTTTTACGATATAAAATGCAAAAATTGCTGTCACTACAATCTGGAGTGCCATCTTCTGCATTGGAAAAAGTCCGTCTGAACGTTTCATGACAACCTTAAGATAATCATCCAGAAATCCAATCAGTCCGAATCCTACTGTAAGGAAAAGTACCGGGATGATCTTTGGATAGTCCTTCACATAAAACAGGGACGTAATCACGACAGCTGCCAGAATGATAATACCTCCCATTGTCGGTGTTCCTGCCTTCTTCAAATGAGACTGTACACCCTCCACACGCTCCGTCTGTCCCATCTTTAACCTTCTCAGGAAAGGAATGACTACCGGTCCAAGCACAAGGCTTATAACAAATGCAATCAATACCGGAATTACTACATGACTGTTCATATATACACCTCTTCATTTCTTTTGTTTTACACAGAGAATCTTTCTTATGTACTTTTCTGTCATCAGATTCTCAAAATGCACTTTACAGTATACTCCATTGGTCAGTTTTTTTCAATCCCGAGATACGGAAGTACATTGTCATAGATGCTGCGCAAAACCGGAGCTGCAATCGTTCCTCCGTAATAAATCCCCTGTGGGTTACGGATCACTACAATTCCAAGAACCTGCGGATCTTCCGCCGGTGCAAACCCTATAAATGATGAAATATACTTGTTTGCGCTTCTTGGAAGAGTCTGTGATGTTGCAGTCTTGCCTCCGATCGAATATCCTTCAATGTATCCATTTTTACCAGATCCTTCTTCTACCACACTCTTCAAAAGTATTCTCATCGTCTCCGATGTTTTTTCAGATACAATCCCATTCTTCTTTTTGTATTTCAGCTTTCGTATCTCTGTTCCGTCTTTTTCAAGAACTGCCACTCCAAAATGCGGTGTCACCCGGTATCCCCCATTAACCAGCGAACTTACTGTTGTTGCCATTTGAACCGGTGTTACCTGAAATGACTGTCCAAATGAAATCGTTGCCAATTCCACAAGACCAATATCTTCTACGTTATGCATAATTGTTCCCGCTTCACCCGGAAGATCAATATTCGTCAGACTAAGTAATCCAAACTGTTTAAAATAAGCATAAAATTTCTCTGCTCCAAGCCGAAGACCAATATCAATAAATACCGGATTACAGGAATTCTGTATTCCCTGGATAAACGTTTCCTGTCCATGTCCACCAACCTTATGACACCGGATTTTTCTGTCTTCTACAATCCGGTATCCCGGACAGGAAAATGTATCCGACAAAGAAACGACACCTTCTTCAAGACATGCTGATGCTGTAATGATTTTAAACGTTGATCCCGGCTCATATGTGTCATTAATACAGGAATTTCGCCACATCTGATTTAACATCTCCTGAGCCTGTTCATCCGTCTGTTCTGTATTTTCATCCACATCAATCAATTCAAAAGGGGTATTCAGATTAAATTCCGGTGTATTTACCATTGCAAATATCTCTCCGTCCTGCGGATTCATAAGCAATACAGATACACTATCCGCCTGTTTTTCCTCCTGAACCTTTTTTGCTGCCTGTTCACAGTACTTCTGAATATTATGATCCAGACTAATCTGAAGCGTGTTCCCGGCCACAGGTTCAATCCTGTCTTCTGCTACTTTCTCAAGTTCGACTCCTCTCGCATCCGTCACTGTAAGAATGGTTCCATCGGTTCCTTTTAATACCTCTTCATATTTTACTTCAAGTCCGATGATTCCCTGGTTGTCCCCACCTGTAAATCCAAGAACTCTGGATGCAAATGTATCATAAGGATAATATCTTTTAAAATCCTCATCTACTTTTACTCCTGCAAGATCCAGATTACGGATTCTATCCCCCGTTTCTTTTTCCACATTTGTTTTAATTTTTTCCATCGAAGACACTTTTTCTACTTTTTTCCGGATGTTTTCTTCCTCTTCTCCAAGTTCCTGACAGAGAGCTGCGATCACCTGCTCCGGATCTTTTATCTGATTATGGATCACAGAAATTGTGCATACCGTCCTGTTCGTTGCCAGGACAACTCCATTTCTGTCAATAATCTCTCCTCTTGCCGCTTTGATTTTTCTTTCTCGCTCATGAAGATCTTTCGCCAGCTTCTGATAATGTGCAGCATCAAAAATCATCAGATAAACAAGTCTTCCGAAAAGAGCCGAAATCAAAAGAACTGCGCAGAAAAAAACAACTATTGTTTTTTTTCGGTTATATGTTTTATTTTTCACAAAAAATAACTCCGAGAAAGACATTTCTACAATGTATTATGTCTTTTTCGGAGTTATTCCTGTTTGCCTGTCTGCTATAACACTTAATCTATATTGGATGATGTTGCCCAGCTGTCCAAATCCGGCTTATAATTTTCATCAACATATGAGCCGTCTTCATTACTGTAATCATCTGTATAGTCCTGATCATAATCAGAATACTCTGTATCTTCAAAGCTCTGACCGCTCTGCTGTGTCTGACTTTCCCCTGTCTCTTCTATGGTTGTGATACCAAGATACGGAAATGCTTCTGACATGATATTCTTCGCAAGTTCAAGAACCAATGAACTATTATCCTGTGCATCCACATTTGCTTCATCAATTACCACATAGATAACAACTTCCGGATTCTCCTGTGGAGCATATCCGATATAAGAAAGAAGATATTTCCCATCTTTACGTGGAAGTTTCTGCGCCGTACCGGTCTTTGCTCCAATATCATATCCTTCTACCTGTGCTCTCTTACCTGTACCATACTGCATTACCGCCTGTAAATATGTTTTTACTAATTCAGATGTTTCTGTCGAAACCGTCTTACGGAGCAATACGGGATTCTTCGTTTCAATCACATTTCCATTCTCATCCTGAATCTGCTTTACAACATGCGGTTCATAATAATACCCACCATTGATCAGAGAACTGAACCCTGCTGCCAGCTGAGTCATTGTCACATTAAAGTTCTGTCCGAAAGCATTCGTTGCAAGATCAACCGGTGTCATCGTGTCAGCTGTATACAGAAGACTTGCTGTTGATGCTTCTGCCGGAAGGTCAATTCCCGTATATTCTCCAAATCCGAAGATATGCTGATATCTGATAAAATTATCAATTCCGATTTTTTCCGCCATTTCCATCAATGCAACGTTACAGGAATTGGCAACCGCATCCATTGTGCTTTCCATTCCATGTCCAGAACGAAGATGACATCCGATATCATTATCTCCCACATGAAGATAACCACCACAATAATAAGATTCCTCTCCGGTAAGAGTTCCTGTCTCCAATCCAGCTGCAACAGTGAACGGTTTCATCGTAGACCCCGGTTCAAACGCATCACTGACACAGAAGTTTCTCCAGATACTACTCAATAGGTTCAATCGATCCTTCTCATCTATCGCATTCCATTTTTCTTCGGAATAAATACTGGACAGATCTCTTGGTTTGTTCAAATCAAAATTAGGGTAAGAGGCCTCAGCCAGAATCTCTCCGGTATTCGGATTCATGATCATAACCGCTGTATTCTTGCTCCCGGTCACTCCACTTCCTTCTTCTCCAGCATGTTCTTCATTGAACTGTTGAATGTATTTTTCCACAATACTCTGTAAGGTAATATCAATCGTTGTAATAACATTATTCCCATTCTTTGCTGCTTTTACATTCTGTTCGACTGTATCATCTTCATCCAGATAACCATACTCTCTGCCATCTGTCCCCGTCATAACATCATTATAAGCACTCTCAATTCCAATTGCTCCTATATTTCCGGAATAAGTAAAACCTATCACATCACTTGCCAGCGTATTGTATGGGTATGTTCTGTTATAATCATCCTCCAGCCAGATTCCCTTTACATTTGGATAATTCTTAGTATCATTCTTTATCTCATTATATTTCTGAGCCGTCTCGTAATCGATTCCTTTTTTCAATATAACATATCTGCTATTAGGTTTTTCTTCTACAATCTCTCGTACCGTCTTTTCACTGATTCCGAAACATTTATTCAATACTTTAATCGTAGGATCTATATATTCTTCTTTATCTGTCATTACAACAACATCAAGAATTACATTATAAACCCTTTCACTTGTCGCTATCTTTGTACCGTTTCTATCCAGAATATCTCCACGTTTATATGGAATTGTCTTACTGTCATAAATTTTCTGATTCAGTACAAGCTTTGTATACTTGCTTCCCTTCGTAACATTAATGTATGTAATTCTTCCTACAAGAACAAGAAAAGCCAGTATAACTGCTATAAACAGCAGTACCAGCTTTCTCTGCATTCTTACCGGGAATTTTTTAGTCAGAAATTGAAATCTGTTCTTCCTTCTTTTTCTTCCTGCCATCTTCCATTATTCCTTATTTTTCACATCCTTGGATTGCGCTAAAACGCCATCTTCCGGGATGTTATCATACTGTTTTACATAGTCACTTGTCGGGCTTTGATAATGAATCACTTTGCCCTGAGACTCATAAACCATTCCCATCTCGTTCATTGCCTTTTCACGAACAGTCTCAAGATTAACAGAATCTTCTGCTGCCTGATGTGCAGTATCATTTGATTCCTTCAGATCCGTCAGTTCCTGCTGCAGCGCTGTGATCTGATCTGCACGATTCAAAACATCTGCCTGTAAGCGTAAATACATAACACAAATAAAAACTGCACAGACTGCCGCCACAATTAGAAAAGTCGCATATGCCGGACTGATCCGCTGCGCACGATGCCGGTTTTTAATCACCTGACGGCTTGTTCTTTTTTTCTTCGGCTTACGAACTGTCCCATTTCCAGACGGTAAAGCTTCTGGCTGACGCACGGCACTACCGTACACATAGAAGTGGTTCCAGTCTGCTGCTGGTCTATTCTGCTGTCTGCGACCTGTGTTTCTCGCCATCGCTTTCCTGTCCTTTCTCTGGATTCTTGTTCCGCCGGGCTCTCCCCTTCCCGGAGGAACGTTTCGTTTATACTCTAAATACTCCCTGTGATATCAAATTATGCACGTTCAAAGATTCTAAGCTTTGCACTCTTTGATCTGCTGTTTACCGTCAGCTCCTCTTCTGACGGAAGGATTGGCTTCCTGGTGATCACTTTCCCTTTGGATACATTTCCACATACACAAACCGGAAAATGACTTGGACAAATGCACGGATTCTCATTCTTACGGAAAGAACTCTTCACAATTCTGTCTTCAAGCGAATGAAATGTAATAATGCAAAGTCTTCCTCCTGGATTCAACAGATCGATCATATCATCTAATGTATCCCACAAAACATCAAGCTCATGATTCAATTCAATTCGAAGAGCCTGAAATGTACGTTTTGACGGATGTCCTGACGTCTTCTGAATCTTCATCGGTATTGCATGACTGATAATCTCATTCAATTGTCCTGTTGTCTCAATCGGACCTTTTGTGCGTTCTGCAACAATGTGCTTCGCGATATTTTTAGCAAATCTGTCCTCGCCATAATCACGAATCACACGATAAAGTTCCGATTCACTATAGTCGTTGACAATGTCTCTGGCTGTCATCTTCTGACGCTGATCCATACGCATATCAAGAGGTGCGTCAACCCGATATGAAAATCCCCTCTCAGCTGTATCCAACTGATAAGAAGAAACTCCAAGATCTACTGTGATTCCATCTACTTTGTCAATTCCTATCTCATGAAGCCGCGGTTTCATATCACAATAATTGCTCCGGATTATTGTGACCTTCTCCCCGAAACCTTCCAGGCGTTTTCCTGCTGCTTTAATCGCATCAGCGTCCTGGTCTATACCTATTAATCTCCCCTGCTCGCCAAGCTTTGTACAGACTTCATATGCATGTCCGCCTCCACCCAACGTGGCATCTACATAGATGCCATCCGGTTTTACGTTCAAACCGTCTACTGTCTCATGCAACAGCACTGAAACGTGCTCGAATGCCATAGACTCCTCCTTCTGACTGCCTCACTTGGCGGTCTTTGTTGTCATCAGATGCGAATTCCGATCGCTTCCATACGTTCTGCAATCGCATCCAGATCTTCCTCGCTAATCTGGTTTTTCTCTTCCCAGAGTGCCTTGTCCCAGATCTCGACACGATCCTGGACTCCGACCAGAACTACTTCTTTCTCCAAATGTGCATTCTTTCTAAGTGACGGTGGGACAAGAACTCTCCCCTGCTTGTCGAAACTGCCCTCAGATGCACTTCCAAAAAAGTAGCGTTTAAAGATTCTGGCATCCTTGTTCATTCGTGGTAAGCTTTCGAGTTCGGCTACGAATTTATTCCATTCTTCCTGGGAATAGACAAATAGACAGCCCTCTAATCCGTTACAGATCACGAAGCTGTCACCAAGATCTTCCCTTAACTTTGCCGGGATGATCAGTCTGCCTTTTTCGTCTATGTTATGGTTAAACTCTCCTAATAACATCCGAAACCCTTTCTCTGGAATCTATGGAAATCTTCATGTCCACTAAAGGTATCACTACCGTAATCCCTTCGCTTCCACTCTTTCTCCATATTGCACCACATTCTACCACTTCTCACCACTTAGCTCCATTGTAAACCACACTTCCACCTTTTTCAAGTCCTTTTTATGAACTTTTTCGTTTCTTTTCAGAGTTAACGTTACTGTTCACTTCCTGTTTTGGTTGCAAGAAACACAAAAAGAGGTTGCCGCTTTAACAATGATATGCCACCTTCCTATAGGATAACGAAATATAAAAATCCTATAACCGGAGGACGTATCACTTAATACGACAACCTCTTTTTATTGCACTATATGTAATTATAACAACCTTATTCTGCTGAAAGTGTACTCAGATAATCCTTAACAGAGTCATAATTCACTTCTGCAACTGCACGTTCCTGGTTGGAAGAATGCAGATCATATGCTGAATATCCGAACCAGCCAACAATTGCAAGTGCAATTACTCCCGCTACACATCTTTTTACATTGCGCATGATCTTCTCTTTACGCATTGTCTTCTTTCGGTCCGCCTTTTCCTTCTTATAACGATCCACCTTCGCCTGACTCATCTCTTGCCTGCTCCCTTCCTATTAGGTCTTTAGCAATTATTTTACCACAGCACATCTTAAAGTACAACAATAATTCCACCATCATTCGCATACATACTACTAATTCCTGCTGTATCTACAATAAAGGAATCTTTCACCTTTACTTTCTCCAAAATCAATTTTCTAACGACCTCTGCACGTTCCGGACAGTTGCAATGTGCAATTGCAAGAATCTTCTCCTCCGGTTTTACAGCGTCCTTCGCGACATGCTCTGCCATCTTCGCCAAAGCTTTCTTCATTCCTCTGCTCTTATCCAACTGACAGATTGTTCCCTCTGGGGTAGAACCCATAACAGGCTTGATATTCAATGCGCTGACTACCAGAGATTTCAGTCCTGTCAGTCGTCCATTCTTACGAAGTGTATCAAGATTCTCAAGAACAAAATACGTATGCTGTTCTTCAATATAAGCTTCTACCGTTTCAACTACCTGTTCAAAATCCATTCCGGCTTCTTCACATTCCTGAATCTTTCGTCCGATCAACGTCTCTCCGACAGATGCTGAACGAGAGTTAAATACATGGATCTTTTCTTCTCCGCCTTCTTCCTTATAAAGTTTCTCTCCAAGAAGTGCACTATTATAAGATCCGCTCAATTCCCCTGACAAAGTAACTGCATAGACTCTGTCAACATCACATTTGTATAATTCCATATAACGCTCCGGGGATGGACAGGATGACTTCGGACATTCCTCGCTTGCAGCCACTCTTCTTAAAAAATCAGCCTGATCAAATGTCTCGTCATCCGGAATGTGAAAGCCATCCACTTCCATGCTAAGAGAAGCCGTCTTAAAAATTCCACTCTCCTTCATCTGTAGGGTCAACTCTCCACAACTATCTACGATCACTCTGTAACTCATAACTTATATCCTCCCATGCTCTATCGCATATTTTCCCATCCTACTTTACGTGGTTTTTAATACTACATATTAATATAGCATACTTTCAATAAGTTGAAAAGAGCTGTTTTTAAAAAGCTCACTTACGTTTCCCAATTAGAAATGGAAGATATCGATCATATACATACATGATTGGTAAATTAGCGGCAATTATCAAAATAAATATTAAAATTTCCCCATATACATTTGCTGTCAACAACGGTATGATATTGAAAAATTTTATTGAACACAAATTCCACACTATTCTAAACATAATCATGTGTGTCCCCATCATTGTCATTGTATTTTGTCCTATAAACACAAGTAATTTAGATTTTATATTCTTCGATAAACCAATGACCCAATAGGCTCCAATCAGACCACCAATCAAACACAAAATTGGATTTCCCACTCTACTACACCAAAAATCAATTTGCTCATTAAGCATTGCTATTACATAGGTCAGGGTACCTGAAAGAATAATCACATCCCATCGCTTATTTACATCACTTTTATAGTAATCTTTTAAGTAATACCCCACTAGCATAAAAGTAAATGCAATCACACCACGCACAAAAACATTTATCCAGTGTGTTGAAAATGGATAATACAGAGGTATAATAAGAAATGGGATCCATACAATATACTTATATATACTTCGATAATATTTCAAGAAAAAGTATAAAAATATTTCTCCTATAAATAGTGCCGATATAAACCAATTTGCACCGACATTGCAATGAAGCGTTAACGTATTTTTCAAAACTTCCGCAATAGAAGAAATCTGTATTTTCGAAGATATAACCGTCTCATATAAACCTGCTGTAATATCAAGAAACAAGTACGGGACTAACAACGCCTTCACCTTTTTAATTAAGAAATCAAAAAAAGAAAGATCATGAAATGTTTTTTCTGAAAATAAGATTCCTGAAAGAATAAAAAACAGTGGCATGTGAAACGCATAAATAAAGATTAATGTTTGAGAGTTTTCTATTCCTTGAGAATCTCTATAAAATTGATTTACATGTCCAAGAACAACAAAAAGGATTCCTATTGCTCTGGCAATATCTATATACGTTAATCGTTGCTTAATATCCATTTCCCCCATAATATATCTCTCTTCCTTATTTCAATCGAATCTTCGAAGATATCCCAAGCGCAATTCCCATCTCAGCCAGCAAAATCACAATCGCCGTACCTCCGTAACTGATAAACGGAAAGGTAACACCTGTTGTCGGCAGCATTCCTGTTACAACTCCTATATTCAAAGTAACCTGCAAAGCGATATGTGCAAAAATACCTGTTGCAATCAACGCACCATACAAGTCCGGAGCATTTCTCGCTATGAATAGTAGTCTATAAAGCATAAAAGCAAACAAGCACAAAATAATAATTGCGCCAAACACTCCAAGCTCTTCACAGATAACTGCAAGGATCATATCATTCTGAGCCTCTGGTATTGCATGTAATTTCTGCGTACTATTCCCAAGACCCTTTCCAAAAAATCCCCCCGAACCAATTGCATATAGCCCCTGTAAGAACTGATAACTATCTGTATCAGCATTCGCCTCCGGATTCAGCCATGCAATGATTCGGCGCATACGAAAGTTATCACTTTCCGCAAGTGTATATTTCAAGAGAATAATCCCAATAATTCCCACAATTCCTACTGCAATTACTCCAGCAACAAATGGTTTTGTCTTCGGATGTACAACAAAAATTAAAATGCATGTAATTGCAAACACAATAATTGCTGTACTCAGATTATCCGTCAATAGAAAGACTCCCAGTGTTGCAACAAGGCCATAACCAAGCAGGATCTTAATTCCATCCCATTTTTTCGCCTTTTGCCCAAAGAGACAGATTTCATATGCTATAAATAGAATCACCGCAATCTTCGTAAACTCTGCCGGCTGCAGTGACAGTCCACCTGGAAGCCTGATCCACCTTCTTGCTCCATTTACTGTCTTGCCAAGTGGTGTCTGCACCAATGCCATCAAAAACATTGAAAACCAAAAAAATTCTTTTGCATACGCACCATACAGATGATAGTCAATCTTAGAAACGATAAACATTGCAATAAATCCGATAATACCGATAATCGCCTGTCTTGTAAAGAAAAACATATCATTATTATAATCATTCTGTGCACTGTAGGCACTACTGCTGTAAAGCATTACAAGTCCAAAGCACATCAGAAAAATAATTACAAGAAGCAGATCATAATCATAATAAGGTTTTCCCTTTTCTCTTGTCCTTTTACGTTTTGTACTCGCAGACCTTTCCACTATTTGCCGTTTCCCCTGTACCGCAGTCTGCTGAGAATATGGAGAACCTGACGTTCTCACAACCTTCTGTCTCTGCTCCATTGAGCTTCGATATTTCCTATAAGCATCACTCTCATAGTTTCTCATACATACTCCTATCTAAAATCTGTATCCATTCTATTTTTTAACATTCCCAATTAATAAACAGCAGATACATTTTTTATTATTGAACACTCATCGCCGGATGAACCGGTTTTCCATGCTCAAAGAATCTGTCATACCATACGAGGAAGATATAAACTGTCCAGATCTTACGACTGTTATCTGTCTTCTCATTCGTATTCTTTCCGTTCTTATGATCATCAAGCATCTTAAGCAGGAGCTTCGTATCAAAGAACTTCTTCGCTGCATCAGACTCAAACATCTCTTTTACAATATTATAATACTTCTCTTCCTTCAACCATACGCGAATCGGAATTGGGAATCCCAGTTTCTTCTTCTCCGCTGTCTTACTTCTGATATGTCGCTCTGCCGCAGCACGCAATGCAACCTTCGTCTTTGGCGCACGTACTTTGTATTTTAACGGAAGTGTCTCGGCAAGTTCAAGTACTTCTCTGTCAAGGAACGGAACTCTGACTTCAAGAGAATTCGCCATTCCCATCTTGTCACCCTTCATCAGAATATCATGCACCAGCCATAAATGAAGATCCACATACTGCATCTTTGTCACAGGATCTTTTCCTTTTACACGTGCATACAATGGTTTTGTCACTTTTTGGATTCCCGGCTTACATCCTTTTTTCAAAATACGATTTGCCTCACGCTCTGTAAAAATATTCGTCGCATTTGCGAAATATCTCTCTTCCAGTGTCTTTCCGTGACGCATAAGGAAACCTCTTCCCTTCATACCACGTGGCAGACAGCGTTCTGCAAACGCTCCCAGAAAGCGACGTAACGGCATCGGTATTTTATTGAAAGAAGTATGCTCCAAAGGTTCACAATATATGTTATATCCTCCAAACAATTCATCAGAACCTTCTCCCGAAAGAACTACCTTAACCTTCTTGGACGCTTCTGCACTTAGGAAATAAAGTGCGATTGCAGCCGGATCTGCAACCGGCTCATCCATATAATACTGAATATCCGAAAGCTTATCCCAATATTCTTCCGGTGAAATCACCTTAGCGTCATTCTTCATGTTAATGCTTGCTGCAAATTCCTTTGCATCCTGAATCTCACTGTACTTTCCTTCATCAAATCCAACTGTAAAAGTACGATCCACCTGTCCCAGATAAGTCAGATAACTGGAGTCCACACCACTGGAAAGGTAAGAAGCAACCTCTACATCACTGATTTTATGCTTCTCAACGGAGTCCTTCATCACGCGTTCTACATCATCCACCACTTCTTTGAAAGGCTTCTTACAATCTCCTGTGAAATGAGGTTCAAAATAACGTGTAATGTTCATTTTTCCATTTTCATATGTAAAGTAATGTCCTGGCTGTACACAGAACACTCCTTTAAAAAAGGTCTCATTCGTAGGAACAAACTGGAAAGAAAGATAGTTTCCAAGTGCCTCTTCATTGAACACCTTATCAAACTTCGGATGCTCCATAAATGCTTTGATTTCAGAAGCAAACATCAATGTACCATTCATATTCGCATAATACAGTGGTTTGATTCCGAAAATATCTCTCGCTACAAACAATCTTTTCTTCTTTGTATCCCAGATTGCAAAAGCATACATTCCGCGAAGACGGTCTACCAACTTCTCGCCCCACTCTTCGTATCCATGAATCAGTGTCTCTGAATCTGTATTCGATACAAACTCATGACCTGCCGCTTTCAGTTCTTCTCTCAGGTCCTGATAATTATAAATCTCTCCATTAAATACAAGAACCATGCTGCGATCCTCATTGTACAACGGCTGATCACCGACGGAAGAAAGATCTATGATACTCAGACGGCGAAATCCAAGTGCTGCATCTTCATCCACATACTTTCCCGCACTATCCGGTCCCCTGTGTACGATTGTATTCATCATATTAACAAGTACCTGTTCTCTGTCATCAACTTCTCCGACAAATCCTGCAAATCCACACATATGCCTTCTCCTTTTTTAATTACTGTCAACTGTATATTTGTTACTGTTCACACGTTGTGCGACCAGCAACGCATCTCGCCATTTTAAATCGCCTTTGGCGATGGGGCGAGATGCATTCAAGCCAAAACATGCATCCTCCGTGTCAATCAGCAGAGTGATTGACACGGGAGTGAACTGTAACGTATATTTACACCCGACAATAAATTTCTTTTATTATAGCCTCTTTTACTTAGGGAAAAAAGTCCCTTTCATCAAAAAACAGAAAAATACTGTGAGTATAACATCACAGTATCCCCATTGATCGTATATTTAATTGTTATGGTGTCCCATCAACTCGTATATTATATCTGATTTATAGGAAAAAGTAAAGGGGGATTTTTGAGCAGTGTATACATAAAACGCAAATCAGGGATTGCCGTCTGACAATCCCTTCCAAAAAATAAACACTGCATCTTCATTCAAATTCTGGGTTGATCGCATAGAAATTCTTACTGTCAAGATGTTCCTGGACAATTCTTAAACTTTCACCAAATCTCTGATAATGCACAATCTCTCTTTCTCTCAGAAAACGGATCGGATCACAGATTTCAGGATCTTTAATCAGCCGCAGGATATTATCATACGTAGTCCGCGCTTTTTGCTCTGCTGCAAGATCTTCATGAAGATCTGTAATCGGATCTCCCTTCGATTGGAAATACGTTGCAGTCCACGGAGCTCCGCTGGCTGCCTGTGGCCATAATGCCAGTGTATGATCAACATAATACGGTGCAAAACCGGAACGTTCAATTTCTTCCGGTGACAAATTCTTTGTCAGCTGATAGATAATTGCACAGATCATCTCCATATGGGCAAGTTCTTTATCCCAATTCTTTTGGAAATGAATCGCATAATAATATGAAGGAACTCGTATTTTCTTCTATCAAAATACTGCGCAAAATAGATGATACAATATTCAAGCCCCTTTTTTGCCCCCTCATTCAGAAAGCCCCGGAGTCAATTCTCTAGGGCTTTCTTGATGACTATTTGATTTTCTTCAATGACAAGTGTCACTGCTCTATCGTTTGGTGTAACTCCAAGTGCCTTGATCGCATCCATCGGAAGTGAGATTCTGCAAGTGTATGCGTTCTTACTTGCGTTCCCGCCAGCTTTTGCAAACATTACGTTTCTTTCGATTTCTTTCATTATGCTTCCTCCGCTTTTATTTTTGCTCTATATTTATTTCTTTCTTCTATCAGTTTTTCGATATTTGCGTTAATTCCACGCTTCATTTCCGCTCTGTACTCAATTATTTTCGTATTTTTCTTTCGGCAATAATCGGAACATGTGTTTGTTGCTGTATTAGAAGAAAAAGCACGTCCGCAATATACGCAGATTTTCTTTTTCTCTTTTCTTCGTTCTGCTTTTTTTATGTCTTGTCCAGATGCCTTGCCATATCCTTTTTTGTGTTCTCGTTGCCATGCAAGTACCGCTTCTCTTTGGCACTCGTCCGAACAATATTTTTGCCTTCCGGAATTAACAACATATTCAGCTCCACACAATTTGCACTTGTCGATACTTCCGATTGGTCTAGTTGCACCTCCTCTTTTTCTTGCTCTTTCATTTGCTTCTCTTTGCCTTATTCTGCGACAGTTCGGACAATAGGATGCACGTGGACCTCCCAAAAATTCAGCTCCGCACGATTTGCACGTTCTTGTACGCATAACATTACTTTTTATAACTTTCGCACACTCATCGCAATATGTTTTGTCCGTTCCTCCGTAAAAAAGCTTTCCGCATTTTATACAAGCTCTTTTTGTCCTTTTCATTTTTTCTCCTTTATTACAATACTGCAATCACTTCTGCGTTTCTTATAATGATTTCGTCTTCATCGTTTCCGTATTCCATTGAATTCCCACCGATTAAGTAGATTTTTTCTCCATAATTTTTCACAGCTTCAAGCATCTTTTCGATGTTGTTCTCAGATACCGAAAGCGCACATGTTCCGTTAAGTTCGCCGGCATCATAGAATCCAGCATAAGGTCCTTCGTAAATATAAGGGTATAGCAATTCTGTATAATCATCATTGTACTGAGGATCCTGGAAAAGCTGATGTGAGTTATCCATTACGTCACCAATTTGATAATCTCTGCTGTCTGCCCTGATTCCGATGTAACCATATTCTGCTTCCTCAATGATATTTCTGATTTCTTCGATTGTCATTTCCCATACCTCCTTGAATTTGCTTCTCTTCTTTAACTGTCTTTATTATAGCGTATTGGACTCCAATAGTCAATGCTTTTTTGTGATTTTCTGCATTAAAAAAAGACTACGCTTTTCAACGTAGCCTTTAAACATTTACTCAATCCATGCCTGGAACTTATCAATGAATCTGTCCTTGTCTCCGGCATATCCATCCATGCCGCTTGCTTTCAGTGTATCGACCTGATCTGCGTAGAAGTTCTTATTGTTCTGTACTGACACTCTGTAATGAACCATCTTGTACTTATATCCATCTGGTGTGATGTAGTACAGCTCGATAGCAAGAATCTCTGAACCGTCTCCGAGGATACCATTTTTCTTGTCATTCAGATCATAGCTATTACCGAATGTGAGGTATGGCAGCCAACCATTCTTTCTTGTGTATACTCGGCAGCGGATACTTCCTTTGCTTACCTTGATTGCAAGCCACTTGATCGATACATTATCACCTTTTCCAGCCCAATCAGCTTTATTGGTTACTGGTGGCCACCATCTGTCTGTGAAAGCCTGATATGTAATATCAACCTGTCCTAAGTCTTTCTTCTCTGCTGGCTTAGAAGGCGCTGACGGTGTTACTGGTGTGGCGCTTTCGCCAAATTCCATGTAGCAATAGTTGACATCAACTCTTCCGTTAACTCCATCTACATGACCGTCGGAGGAATACTGCCAAATTGCATACTGGTCTTTGTATGTATCTTCCGGAAGATTCTTGTATCTTGCCATCCATTCAATATACTTGCCACGTACACTGCCAAGATAGTTGTTGAACCAACTAAGTGAAGCGTAGATTCCAGGAGTATATCCAGCTGCTTTAAGTCCTTCGCATACAATCTCACAGCATCTAGGAGCATAGTTCTGTGTTCCTGGCTCTTCTACATCAATGAAAATTGGTAACTGGAAAGTATGACCTTTAATCAATCTCAGGATATGGGCAAGTTCGCTCTGTGCCTGTCTGTCACAAGTTGCGTAGCTGTATAAGTACACTCCAACCGGAATTCCAAGTCTTTCACATTCTGAAAGATTACGAATCCACTGTTTGTCATCTTGTGATGTGATGTCATCTCCATATCCGCATCTAAGGATAGCACCGGCACAACCAGATGCTTTCACCGTCTCCCAGTTGATGACTCCGTTATGATAGCTTACATCAATGATTAACTTACTCATACCAGCCACCTTCTTTCAGCTCTGCTTTTTTCTGCTCAATCTCCGCAGCGTGTTCCTCTGCAAATTTCTCCATAAATTCAAGTGAGGTTCCTTCATTGTCGGAGATTTCTTTCGCTGAAAATCTATAAGCAAAACTCTTGATGATTTCTTTAATCGTCTGCTCTGTCATGATTCATTCTCCTTTCTTGCACTGGTGCAATTCCTGAACCGCTTCTTCCGGAAGCTCCTCTGTCATATCATCCAGGAACTTCTGAATCCATTTCTTGATTTTGGTCGGTACTGGAAGTCCGCATAATGTCATATTCTTGAGGATGCTAACCAGTTCGTACAATATGAATAATAGGCTAAAGAATTCGCAGATTCCCATCTTATCAATTCCAAGAATCTGTACATATTCCTCAGGTACCATGCTTAATACATTAATATGCATAATCACGTCCGTTGCCATAAGGAATCCTACTGACAGGAGCATTCCTGCTTTCCGAATTGCTCCGTCGATTCCTACGCAGCTGTTGAATTTGTGTTCTTTAATTGCTCTGAGTACACCAAGTATCGTATCTAAAGCAACCGCTATCAGCAAAATTTTTACGAATGAATTGCTTGACAGCAATGTGATAATCTTATCCATCATTTCAATCCTACCTTTCTAAAATTTATATTTTGGCCGTTTTTCTCCCCACAGCAAGTATCTTATCCAATCATCCAGATAGACGGCTACAGCCGACAGAAAGAACCACAGCACCGTGAACTGTGGGCAAATCTGTCCAAGCAGATTTCCTGGGAGAGTGCTGTAGTCCCATACATTCCATCCTAATATAATGTTCACTATGATCCCGGAAATCAGTTCTAGACCTGTTATAATCCCTGCTCCTGCTGCCATCTGCCAGCGCAGCAGAATTTCTTTTTTCTTATGCTCATTGATACATCCAATCAGATAGAATGCTAATCCCCCCACGAAGAACATTGTCCAGTGGCTTCTACCTCTGGCGATCAGTTCAATTAATACATAGATGGTTCCGCCAATTCCGAATAGAATCAGCGGTCTTACCCATTTCATACGTTTTGAGCCGCAATCATTGTTTTCAATGGCTCTGATTGATATTCTTCCGGAATAGTCATTCCATAAGTTACCTTTTCTACTTCTTCGATTTCTGTCAATGCTCTGATATAGATTCTCAAATCTCTGAAATATGTAACGTGCCATGTTACATATTCCATTGCCGTTGCAGTAATTTTAGCCATATCCGCATTGCTATAGAACTTACAATGTTCCTCTTCATCTGAAGTATGCCACGGAATGTTCTGCTCTCCTGCTGCCACTTGTCCCTGCAATCCTACAAGGCTTGTCTGATCTCTTTCTGTTAGTGTGAAGTGCTCTATGCTTCCATCTGTAAGCACCACTTCCACACCTTCCGCTATCACAGCCTGCTGTGCTACATTCATCTCATTTACTTTTGCTTCCTGAATCTCTTCTAATGTTGGAACATATGGCTCCGGTTCTGGCTCTGGATTCGGCTCTACATATACACTTCCATCATCTGACAGAATGTATCCGTCTTCTATTGTTCTATACAATGTGGTATATGCTTCATATTTTCCATAAGCCTGTCCATCATCTGTCACAAGATGAAAACCTGACAGATTCTGTGATGCACCCTCGATTTTCACGTGATGGAGATCTTGAACTGTTACAGTTCCCATCACTGGTTCTTCTTGATTTAAAAAAAGTATGTTCATTTGTTTTTCCTTTCTAGTGGAATCCTTAATTAAATGGCAAATTTATAGTTGACTTTGGAAGCAACTATATGAAATACGGCAACGGTCTCCTTATTCAGTTGGGAACAGCTACATTTCCAGGTGAAGCATCTGGAGGAAAAGGATTTGCTACAATCAATTTCCCAAAAACATTTGCAAATACATCATATACATTGATTGCAACAGCTAAATATCCTGGAAGTACACTCCCAGCCTTTCTCATATCAACGAATGTCAACAGCGTCTCAAAAGCATATGTATATGCGAGAACTACAAGTATGTCTGCGGTAACTGGTACAGAATGCAGCTGGCTGGCTATTGGTCAATGGAAATAAAATAACTGTCAGATTTTAACAATATTCAGTCTGCAACCATCAGAGGTTTTGATTGTAGATCCTGAATTCTGACATACCGTAAAACGTAATGTATCCCCTGCACTGAAAGGATACAAAAAGATATAACTTGCCCCAGCGTAACTTCTAATGGTTTTTGGCTGTCGAGATTGTTCGTTACCATTTCGCTCTATCTTTCCATAGAGAGACATAAGCCCACTGATTCCATCAGCAAAGTTTATAAGTGCATGAATTAAATAGACGCCATCTTCAGGAACTGTAAAATAATGTAAATAGTTTGTACTATCATAGGTATACATTAATCCGATATCATCATGTACTTTGGTACCAAAATCTGTGCCTTGGAAGCTACTGCCATTTGACGCAATGTTGTATGGCCCTGAGTTTCTATATACAGCCGCCTTTACTCTTTTGCCATTTAATTCAGTAATCTGATCCTCAATCTTCTTCCCCTGTCGTGCATCAAGCGCATACCCAGCCTCTGTCGTAAGCAGATTGTTAATCACATTTGCAATGTTCAGCTTCTTTCCATCCAGCACTTTCCCCTGATATGCATCCAACACGGAACTGCCTGCTGCTGGAGTTGTCAGGTTGTTTGCCACTACTCTGAATGCGGACGTTCCCAGATCTGCGAAGTACTTTGCGATCTTTCCGAGAATAGTTGACATCTTCTCATTGCTTGCTATATTCTCCCTCGTTGATGCCTTTGTGAACGCTACCTGTGTATTAGCATCTACTTTTCCTGTTGGACCCTGAGGACCTGCGGGACCTATCGGTCCCGTGTCCCCTTTCGGTCCGGTTGCTCCGGTTGGCCCAGTTGCTCCAGTTGGTCCTTGTGAGCCTGTTGCTCCTTTTGCACCCTGTGGGCCTTTCAGATTTCCAGTATATACCCACTTAGCCACAGAAGCTGCTCCACCTACTGTACATCTATATGTATTTCCCGTTGCTGTGTTCAGGTAATTGTCGTTCACAATGGCATCTGTGATTCCTGAACTGGAAAATACTGTTGCCGTTGTGCTTGTTCCTGTGATTGCCGTTCCCTGTGTCCAGCGGCTTCCTCTGGTTCCGGTTTGTCCAGTAGGTCCAACCACCTGTCCTAGATCAATCTGTCTTGCTACCATTGTATATTCCTCCTAGCTTTCGTATACTGCGATCAAGTGTCCATTACTGATCTTGATTGTCGGAGTCTGTCCATCCTTACCGGTTGCTCCTGTCGCTCCGGTTGCTCCCTGTGGGCCTGTTGCTCCCTGTGGGCCTGTTGCTCCCGTGTTTCCTTTCAGACTTCCTGCATATACCCACTTAGCTGCTGACGCTGCTCCACTTACAGTACATCTGTATGTACACCCTGTAGATGTATTCAAATACATATCATTCACTAATGCATCTGTAATTCCTGAATTTGGAAATACTGTTGCTGTTGTACTTGTTCCCGTGATTGCTGTTCCTGCGTCCCATCTGCTGCCACGTGTTCCAGTTGCTCCCTTGTCTCCGGTTGCTCCCTTAGCCCCTGTATCTCCTTTTTGTCCCTGTGGGCCTGTCATTCCAGTAGCACCTGAAAGATCTGTAATATAGGTATATGCTGTCCTTCCTTTTACATAGAGTTTCGCATTATCGGCATCATTGACATTTCCTGTGTCGATCATGACGAACTGTCCTTCTTTCACTCCATCTGAGGAGAATCCAGAATTCATTGCTGACACGGAGGCGAACGTTTTTGCGATTGCGAACGGATCTCCCTTATCTCCTTTTGCCCCGGTTGGTCCCTGTGGACCTGTCGCTCCAGTTGCTCCTTTTTCTCCCCGTGGGCCAGTCGCTCCGGTTGCTCCGGTTGGTCCCTGTGGACCTGTCGCTCCGGTATCTCCCTTTGCACCTTTCAGTGAAGCAATATACTGTGCTTCTGTTTTTCCTGCATTTCCAGGCTGTGCAAGCCATACCTGATACGCTGATTTACCAGTCGGTCCTGTTTCTCCCTGTGGTCCGATAATTGATCCTAAATCTACCTCTCTTGCCATGTTTTTTTCCTTCCTTTCTTTAAAAAAATTGTTTTATAATAAAAAGCACCCGCCGAAGCCAGTGCTTTCTATCCTATAAATATATTGCGATCAGATGTCCATCTCGTACTTCAAATTCCGGTGGTTTTCCATCTTTTCCTTTCAGATCTTCCAATGGAACAAGATCATTCCAGTCATTTTGATTTGTATATCTCCATTGCAGAGCTGTACCATTGTTCCGGATCTCAATCTCATTTCCTCCGGATGTATTCAGTCTTACCTTATCTCCTACCGGTTGGCCTTGAGACATAAGCTGCAGATTGCCATCTGCGATGGTGATGTTGTCGGCTTTTGTTTGCAGAAATTCTAATACCTGTTTTAACACTTGGTTTTCATTTGATGCGTTGTAGTCAATTGGTTTTTTCCTCTTGATTACCGGAAGTCTTACTCTCCCAATGGTTTTTCCTTCCTCAGAACTTGATATATAGATATAAGCATCTATACCTTCTCCTTCCGTCAAGAAATCATTTGGAATATCTGCTATAATCTTGTCACATATCACAGTTGCTTCAATAATTTTCGCTGGCCTACATCCGCGCCAATATGAGAAATGGACTTCTACAGCCTCTTGTTCAGATGGCAGGTTAAGTCCCATAATCTGCAGTTTCTGTCCATAATCCCACTGCGTCAATCCGTATGCAGTCTTTTCTTTTTCTCCCTCTTCGAAATATGCTCTTATCATGCTGTCACCTCCAATACATATTTCAATCTTCCATCCACAATTTTCAGCGGTGGGGCTGTATCATATGAGTTGTATGTCAGGATAAGATGTCCTGATTCCACCGACATTGCAAATACTCCCGGATCTAATGATGTGATCACTGCATTCGCATCTTTTCCTGCCGGCCCTTGTGGTCCAACTGGTCCGGTATCACCTCTTGGACCCTTTTCTCCGTCTTTTCCTGGTTCTCCCTGAATCCCCTGTTTGCCCTGCGGGCCAGTTGCTCCGGTTGCTCCTCGGAAATCTCCATTTTGTAGCTTCTTTGTTAGTGTCTCACTAATCTCTTCCGCTGTCTTTGCAGCATTCTCAGCATGCTTTGTAGCTTCTTCCATGCCTTTTATGAAGTTGTTCATCCATCCAGCTTCATTCTCGCTTTCCGGAACATCTCCTTCACTGAAATTCCGATGTACTTCTATCGGCTGATCGAATGTTACAAGCGTCTCCTCATCCATTGTGAGTACAATCTGAAGCACACTTTTTCCAAGTTCTGCGAATGTCTGGTCTTTCACAATCACCCTCACGGTATTCTCAATGATCGGGCATACATTATATGTTGCTTTTTTTGACGGCTTCAACACGAATGCTTTTGCCGTTGCCCCTTCCGGAATCTCATAATCCCGGAAATGGAAATAGATTGGGAGAGCATTCGTCCCTCTTACATAATCAATCTTTTCCTTAATCCTGTTCTCCAGCACATAGACATCTCGTTCTATATAGTTCACTTTTCTCCTCCTTATCCAGGAATCCATCTGACGATATACAACCCTTGCACCGGTGCAACTCCGCCTCCCGGATATCTCAGCACATACTTCCACGGAAAGTTATAGTATCCATGCACATGAATCTCTTTTCCGGTCTGATCTCCGGTCTGTCCTCCGGTAATTCCACCGAATTCGTTCTGTGAAGCAGCAACCAGCTGACCATTCCCAAGTGACATTTCTGTATGGTTTCCTGGTTTTAACAGAACGTCCCCCCGGATCAGCCCTGATCCGGTGGCTAGATTGACCTGTGAAGTCACATCCTTGAAGCCTGCTGCCAGAAACACATCATACATTGTTCCTGTAGCTGGTGTGTATCCTGGCCTCGTATTCAGCCCTGCATTGTAGTATGCCCAGCAGATTAATGAGGAACAATCGTAATTTGGTCCGTCTCTGTGCGCCTGATCGTATCCATGACTGTTATCGTTCGCAATCGATATTGCCCATTCCACTGCCTTTTCAATAACCTGACTCCCGGCATCGTATTTCTGCAAGTAGTTATACCACTTTCTTGCGCAGCTCCGTCTTTCGGATTCAACCTCTACACCGGCACGCTCGAAGTTCTTCAGGAAGGCACTGGCCAAGTATTCCGGAGACTCTGAACTGCTCTTGAACTGTTCCCAAGTCATTCTATAAGCACTGGTGGAAATCCACTGACCTTTCGATGCTGACAGTGCATCAATCCAATAGAGCTGACCATTAGGATCCGTGATATCGTACTCGTTTGAGTTCGCCCAGTCTGTGTAATTTGTAGCCGGTGTCCACTGGACAAGTCCGTATCCTCCACTGTAATTTCCGTATTTCAGACTCTGCCACAAACCCGGATTGATGTTTGACTCTTTCTCCATATTGCCGAGAATGCCACCGATCGCGTTCAGCGTCCATCCTTTAGCTGAGAAATACTTCCATACTTCATAAGCATTTCCTTGCATCTGCGATTCGCTCAGATAGTTATTGCTTATTGTCCAAGCCATCAGAACGCACCTTCTTTCGTTGTACCACCCATGAGGAAGCCTTTTCTGAAATCGAGATACGTTCCGTCAGAGAACACTGCACGTCCAGTCTTTCCTGCATAACCGTCTGGTCCGATTTTATCAGTATCAAAATATATTTCATCACCAAATATTCTCATCAGCGTATGTGAATCTGTTGCATCTTCAAACGTTCCTCCGTATCGAACCACAATTGCATCTCCTGACCTTTCTATGAATATAGGATTGCTTTTGTCTCTCTCGGAAAACATAATTGAACCGGATTTTATTTCTGTTCTTCTGTTCAATCCACCAACATTCTCACATACATAACTTCCAATAGCATAGACTCCACCCTTGTCAAGACGGACGATTTCTTTTCCGCTTGCATTCAGGACTCTTGCAATACCGTTTCCGTTATCCTCGCCTCCAAGCTCCAGTGTTCCGCCCTTGATTCGGTCAGCAAGCATCGTTCCGGCAACGATGAAATCTGCGAAGAATCCCTGTCCTGTTCCGAAGGTACTCCACTTCCAATCTCTTCCATCTGCTGTGCGCTCTGAAGCGATCTCGAATCCCAATGTTCCAAGACACATAGCACCAAACGTTTCAGACTTCGGATCAAGATCTTCAAAAAGAATTGCCCTTACCGTCTGCTTTTTTGCGACCGTAGACTGTGCTTTCATCTGAGCCTTAACGCCATTGATGATTCCTTGGATCTGCTGCCCGATCACAGTTCCATCTGAACGGATTGACTGGTCAACCCGGCTCATTACAGAAGAAGCATCGTCCAGAAAATTGTATTGAAACTCTCCTAATTTCACAAATGTCAACTTGTTCCTAACCGCATCCCATTCCAACTCAATCACTCTTGCATCTGACTTAATTCCAAGTTTTGAGTGATTACAGTGCACGGTATCTCCTAGTGATACCATTTCCAGGCTTTTTACATCTTCGTATAGTTCTGTATTCTGCAGAAGCTCCATGTCTGCTTCAATACTTACTTTCGGCTTATCCACACCTTCGTCATATTGTTCCTGGCATTTCTTTTTCAACGCTTCCTCTAGCTGTTTCTGCGTTTCACATATTGTCACTCCGTTCTCTTCGTCATTCTCCTGCGCATCTTCACGCATTTTCACATCCTCGAACTTCATTGTTCTGTAATGTATTGTCGGATATTTTTCAATCAGAGGTGAGTCCACCCACGGTGCGTCTCCCTCGATCATATATCCATTGTAAGATTTTGGAACAATCCTTGTAGCAACTTCACTCATGTCTACCATCTCTGAAAAGCCATCCTTAACTATGTTTTTTCCATACATCACCTGTACACCATAGTCTCCTCCTGCTTTTTCATTGATGATCACTTGATAATTATCATACAGGATTTCCCCGCCCCATTTGGAAACAAATGCATTATCATCACTTCCATTGATTGCCTCTATCAAGTTCATCGTCTGATAATAGGCTGTTGATACCTTCTTGATGTCCGATTTTGCCTGATATTGCGGAGTTTTCTCTGTCATAATGTCCAGAGCCTCCTGTCCACTTTTGTTTGTTGGCCTGACATCTACCAGGAAACAATCTTCTTTAGCATCCATAAAAATAGGAGTAAGTTCTGCACTTACCCCCGAATCTTTCTTTTCTTTGCTTCTTATCCGAAATAGTTGGATCCCATTAAAAGATGGCATTTTCACTACTGCATTTTCCTCAATGTACTTCCATCTTCCTTCTAGGTCAATCGGATGTTCTATATTCGCTGTCCATTCTCCATTGAGGATGACATGAATAATGGCTTCTTCCGGAAGCAGTGTCATATCTCCATTATGTCTATAATCTATATTATCCTGTCGGTATATCTGAATCATAAGCACCTCCAGTTTGGAATCACTTCCAGCTCGAATCCATCTGTGATTGCTATATCATTCATTCCTTCCTGTAGCACAAGATCGTCATAATCTCCAAATACCGCTGTATTGCTCAGTGTTCCATCTTCGCGGTAAGCCAGCTTTCTGTCTGTATCAATCGTCAGATTCTGCCCGACATCAGCTTCCATTCTCTTTCCATTAACTATCAGGCTGCATCTTCCTTCTCCATAGATTCTGTAAGTTGGGTAAGATATCTCATATGGATTCCTCTTCACTTCTTCCGCCGAATGAGGATGCTGTCCCTTGTCCAGATACCGCAGACCATCCTTTGTTGTGAATGTTGCTGTAAAATTGCAGATTCTCTCACTTGTATGCTCTGCTTCATCCATCTGAACTTTCAGGATTTTATAGAAATGCCCCGGATCTGTTCCAAGTCTTAGCTTCTTATTTCTTCCAGACAGCCACTTTCGTGCTTTTCCAAGACGATTCTCCCAATCTTCACTCTTTCCTATAAAATTGAATGATATCTTAATCTCTGTTGATTCGTAGCCCCCATCCAACAGATACATGGTTCCATCACTCCCCGGTATTTCTATCGAAGATTCTTTTCTTACTGCTGTTGGCATTGAAGGAAGCTCTTTCGCATAGATCTCCATGCTTGAGCCTGATATTCCGTTGTATTCTACTTCCATCATGCTCCCGCGGCTCCTCTCTTCCACTTAATGTTCTGAGACATCTTCTTAATCACCGCATCCGTAAGGATCTCAGCAAGCTTCTTGTCTCCAAGCGCAATGTTATTTTCAATCACGAACGTAAGTTCTGACAGTGCTTCTGCAATTAATTGAGCAAGTGCTGCGTTATTTGCCTGCATCTCATCACGGATATATGTCTTCAGCAAGTCGATTGGAAGAACTGCCTCTGCTCCTGCTTCGCCACCGCCCATTGCTCTATCTCCGTTCATGCCGAAAATAGTTGGGCTGTTCAAGATACCGCCGTTTGCATACCAGTCAACCGAGAATTTCGGAACTTTTGGTGGAACAAGCGACCATTCTCCACTTGCCTTGAAGTGTGGAAGTTTAATCTTTGGAAGTTTCCACTCAAAGTTGAAAAATCCCTTGATTTTGTCGATTACTCCCTTGATGAAATCACAAATCGATGCAAACACCGCATTGACTCCGTCTCTGAACCACTCGCATTTTGTGTAAAGTGTAACGAAAATTGCAATTAACGCAACAACAGCTGCAATAACCAAAAAGATTGGATTCGCCATAAGAATTGCGTTAAATGCTGCGAAGGCTGTTTTTGCTCCACTGATGGTTGGTGTTAGCTTTGACGTTACATCAATCACAGTGGACACACCACCAGAAACCTTGCTGATTATACTGAAGACGGGCCCTAGTGCTGCAACCAACAGCGCACACTTTATAATCATTTCCTGTGTACCAGGAGACAGTGAATTCCAACTACCAATGATGTCATGAAGAATCGGAGTGACAATGTGTAAACAATCCGCAAGGACTGGTCCTAATGCATTTCCAACTTCAAATCCAGCATCTTTCAATTCGTTCAGTGTCAATTTAAACTGGTCAGCCGGATCCAGTGTAGCTTCAAATGTATCGTTGACACTTCCGAGGTTATCATTGAGCGATGCGCCTAATTCGTCAAAGTTTAGCTTTCCACTTTGGCAGAACTCTGCGAGTGCTGGACCAGCTTTCGCTCCGAACAGCTCAACCGCAGCATTGTAAGCCTCAGAAGAACTCCCTGCATTAACCATCGTATTCTGCAGCTCTGACAGCGCATCTTTCATGCTCTTACCCTCTTTTGATGCATTGACAAGGGCTTTCTTAAGTCCTGCCATAATTGCACTTGTGTCAACTCCTGATGTCTCGCACTGGCCAAGAAATGTAGCAGCGTCTGCAGCAGACATTCCGAGTTCTTTGAGTGATGCAGCGTTGCTGACCATTGACGAGGACAACGTATCCATTGAGATTCCAGTGTCCTGTCCGACTTTGTTCATTGTGTCGAGCAATGCGCCAGCATCTTCAGCTGTCAGATTGAATGCCTCAATAACTTTCTGAGTGTTATCAACGGAAGAAGATACGTCTGTATCATTTAATTCGGCGAACCGAACAAACTTTGCTGATAAGTCTTCCAGTTCTTGTCCTGTGAGATGGAATCGTGTGTTGACCTCTCCAACAGCAGAACCAGCTGTCGCAAAGTCTGTTGGAATGGTTTTTGCGATATTTCTTGCGGAATCCTGCATTTCTTCCAGTGCATCGCCAGTAGCTCCTGTCTTCTGCACGATGATGTCCATCCCCTCATCGACCTGCGCCCATGCTGCCATGATGCCTGCGCCTGCTGCCGCAACTGGAGCCGTCACATTCTTTGTGAGAGAACTTCCAATCTTTCCGGTGGTATCGCTGAAGTCCTTAACCTTCTTGGAGTAATCTTCCAGTGTCGCAGCACCGCTTTCCAGCTTCTTATTTACATCTTCAAGTCCGCTCTTGTAGTTATTCAGAGATGCTTTTGCATTATCCAGCTGCTGCCTTGTTTTGGAGATAGCAGCTTCGTCTCGCACTTGTGCATTCTCCTGTGCTTTCAAGATTTCTGTCAGCCTATCGACTTTCTGCGTATACGCTTCTGTCTGATTCTGTAGATATTCCTGCGTCGCTCTCAGTTTATCGGCTGACGATGTACTTTTATCCCATTCAGACTTTGCAAGTTTAAAGGCTGACCTGTTCTCATTGACCGCATTGTTTACATCTGTCAGTGATTTTCTAAAGTCAACCGTTCCATCTGCTTTGAAGGTCAACCCGACAGTTTTCAATCCGTCATTACTATCCAATCAAAGCACCTCCCTTCCGTTTTTCTAGTTCTGTGAATACTTCCAGGCATTCATTAAAAAAGATAGGATCTGAGTTCCAAAATTCATCTTCACTCATTCCCATCTTTCTTGCACACACCATGTATTCTGCCCAGTCGATGTCCATTACCTTGCTGACTTCTTCGTCCTCGGAGCAACAGACTTCTTCGCCTGTTCTTTTTTTTTATATTCGTTGAGTCTTTTTTCAAACTCCTCGAAAATCTCACGGATGCTGTCGGCATCCATCGGAGTCAGCATCATTGCCTCTTCCTCGTCTACTTTGAGACCGTTCGACCGAAGAATCACGTAGATCATTTTGCCTGCAAGTTCGACATTCTCCTCTTCAGTCAGATCTTCCTCTGTTCTTCCGTCCAGTTTTTTGTCAATCCCATTCATTTTCACCAGATATAAAGTGTAATAATTAACTTTTACTTCCAGTTTTGATCCGTCTGTTAATTTAATCAGCTTGGATTTCATATGATCACGCTCCTACCACTGTTGTAAGATCTGCATCCGTCAGAATCGGTTTTGCGAAGAACTTCTCTTCTGTAAGTCCTGCCGGTGCCGTGGACTCTGTGACCTTGCTCACGATGTTTCCTTCTGCATCAAACGGATATGCCCTGATCTTAATCGTGTCTGTCTGCTCACTTGCTTTTTCCTCAGATGTAGCAATATCATCGGAGTTCTCAACAAGCTTGCATTTTGGGAACCACTCGTAACGAGATTTTCCATTTTTCAGTTTTACAACCTTACCGAAAGCGAAGAATGGTCTTTCACTCTTTCCACCAGCAAGGATAAGTCCACCTGTTCCTTTTGTTTCTCCGCGCATTTTGGAAATTGTGTCGTCTGGGAATGCGATCACAGACACTTCGATGTCAATACTAGACATTGGTGAGTCTGAATCGTAGATTTTTCCAGATGCATACACATCGCTTGTCTCTGAGTTTTCAGTTACTTTGACACTTTTAACAACCTCTGTTTTTTCAACATCAGCTTCGTAAGTACCGTCGTACTCTCCGCCCTCTGTTGTGTTTGCAAAACACATATACTGTGCACCGACCGTCTGTTTCATAGCCGGTTTTTTTGTATTAATAGCCATATTTGCCCCCTAACCGAAGATTGCATCCGCCATCTTCTTATAGTATTTTTCCTTGTTATTTTTAAATAATGGCTTCAGATGTGCTCTTGATGCCATCTTCCTGGTTCCATGCTCAAGCATTGGACCGTAGTATTTGCCCCATCCAACCTTAACACTTTTATCTGTTCGTTCCACTGCGAATGTGTTGACTATATGAGTATATCCAGGTTTGTTAATTTGACTTCGAGGTTTTGGCAGTCTGAGAAGATCTTTTACAAACTCCTCAGCTCCTACCTCGACCGCATCCAGTGCCTTATCATCAGACACTTTTTCTGCATATTCTTTTATCAAGTCTTCAAATTCGCTTAGTCCCGAATCAATGAATTCTATTTCCTTGCTCATCCAATCGCTCCGTCAGTTGTGATGGAGAAATAAGAATGCCACACTTTATCTTCTGTGACAAATTCATGAGCTATGGCCGGATGGTAGCCAAGCTCATTCAGGCGTTTTTTCAGTTCGATTAACTTTGGATCACGAGGTTTCTTTGCGTAAATACTAATCTGCCATGTGATTTCATTCTCATAATCATCACCAGATGCCATTGCGTCTTCCCACATGATTTCCCAGTAATCAATTCTCGGAAATACTTTTTCATTTTTGAGACTACTGACCCCCTCGTTAACAGGACAGCCTATATCGTGCAGAATCTCACTTAATTCTTTCTGTGTCATTGATTACCTCTCTTTCATATGCCGGTGTCTTCAATGTCAATTCCGACTCCCTGAAACCGTCTTTTGTGGTGGTATGTGCTACGTTGTAGACCTCATGTTGTTCTCCGTCAATGATGCAGACGCACTTACTATCCACACCTTTAAATCGTGGTATTGCGAGCTTCATGGTCACTTCCACGCTATCTGCTGAAAGCTTTGCTCTGGTGGTGTCATACACCGAAAGTTCTCGATACCACACTTTGAATCCAATGCGTTCAAGTTTTTCTTCCGGATAGTCCTCTGATTCATCGTTTACTATCCTACGAATCTCAAGGACTCCGTCTACATACTCAGGCATTGCCATTCGCACTCACCTCCGTCTCCATTTGCCACGTAAGAATCACGCTTGAATAATTATTCATGAATTCGCTAACTCTGTGGTGGTAAGCATAATATACATAGTTTTTCAGCAGCATCCTATATGTGAGATCTGTCGTTATGCCACAGCCGGGATTCAATCTCCCGACTGTATACTCTCCTTCTTTGATGAGATTGATCAATTGATTGTCATCATAGTAAGGAGGAATCTGAAACTCTTCGATTACTTCATCTACCAGCGTGGCTAATTCTTCATTACTCATATCTTATCCCTTACTGCTGTGGCACCGTTACCTGTGTTACCGGGAGAACATACTCCTCAAGTTTTGTTACATCAAAAATAACTGCAACATTGTCATCCACAGCTCTACCGTTTGCATGGCATTTAGCTACGATAAGGTCTGCATCATCCATAGCTTTTGTCTGATCGTACTCAGCAACTCGGACACCTGTTGTTCCCATTGTGTAATAGCCGGCGATTGTGAATGCCGCTTTTCCCTTCGGACAGTTAGCATCAACAATTTTTTCGATGTCAATGAATGACTTGTTGACATATCCGCCTGTCAGAGCCTCTCCGTACATACACGGATCCACATATTCTGCTTCGTCTGACGGATTGCAGATAAGATAGAGCTTATCAACCACACGTTTTCCATCATTAGTAAGAGTTTTTCTCACCGGAGCAAGTCCCTTCGGAGAGAATTTTGTAACCGTAGTGAGAACAGTTTTTGCTTTATTTGTTCCGGCTGACTCTACGGTTCCAATCTGACGAAAGATTCCGATTGGACCTGTCTTTCCATCTCCATCGAGGTATCCTTTTACAAGTCCGTCCTGCATGGCCTCAGACAGAATAGCCATGAAATATCTGTCAACGAATTCCATAGACAGCTCTCTGATTGATTTTGGAATAACAAGGTAAGCTGTGAGCTTGTGAAGGTCAATATTCAGAGCTGTTACCTCTGCTGAAAGTTCGCCTTTGATAGCGTCCGTAAGAGGACCCCAAACCGCTGCACCTGAATGAGATGCCACAATCCATTTCTTCACGTTTGCCGGTGCCATATTTACAAGTTTCAGGATTGGCGATGCTTTCTTAACATCATCCAGTGTACGATCAATAATCTCTGTCGGAATGATGTCGATCTGGTTTGCTGTGAACGCCTGCTTGATGTCCTTAAAATTCTCGTAGAATTTCTTTTCTTTCTGAGACAGGTTACGGAGTCCAAGCTGTCTCTTGTAATCTGCATCTCTGCTTGCTCTTTCTGCCTCTGCTACTACCTGCTGAATCAGATCGGCGTGCATTGCTTCATCGATCATTTCAATTGACTGCATAATTGCTTCTGCTTTCTGATCTGCCGGTGCATTGTCCAGAAGCTGTTTCACTTTGTCTTTTACTTCCTGGCTTAAATCTTCAATCCTCATTCTTCATTTCCTCCTAACCAAAAAATGCACCCCAACCGGTGCTATCCTTTTCTTCCGTCTTTTCTTTTTTCTTATGAGTCAGCTGATAGAACTCAGCTAACTGCTTCTGATGCTCATTTCTGCTTTTCAGTTCCATCTGAAGTGCCTTGTTTTCTTTGATTACCTCCTGCAGTTTCACATCCGGATCATCCTCCTTCTGCGCAACGCCAATCTCATCAATCAAGCCATACTCCAGAGCCTTCTGTGGAGATAAGGTTGTAGTCTTATGCATCATCTCCCGGAGCTCTTCTTCTGAAACCGTAGCCCGCTGCATAAACAGAGCCACACAGCTGTCCATTGCTACATCCAGATTGTCTGCTTCTGCCCTCAGATCTGCTGCATTTCCTGTAACTGTCTCCCACATATCATGAATAACGGCTGTTGTTCCCTGTCCCATGATACGCTTATCACATGCCTGCAAAATTGTAAATGCGATAGAATGACATCCGCCCATTACAATCCCTGTCTTATAGGATCCATGCTGTTGAAGCATGTTGTAAATGGCCGTCCCCTGGTCCACACTTCCACCATTGCTGTTGAAATAGATCTTAATCTCATCTGTTTCTGGAATGGCATCCAGAAGTTCCTTGAAATGCTTGGCTGATGTCTCAGAGTCGTCATACTGCCATGTATCCCAATTGAACGGACCGATTTTTCTAATCTCATCAAAAACGAAAATCTCATGCACGTTATCCGTCTGCTGGAATCTATACACAACTTTTTTCTGTTCCATGTTCTTTTCCTTTCCCTGTTATTACTGTTTAACGGACAGCTCCGAGATAATTGGATCACCTCCTATGAATCAGGTTTCTTGTGCCGCATTACTATTTCCCTCCCCTCCGTAATTCTTTGTCAGAGCTCGCTCTGTACTGAATTCTGTATTGAGTAACGGATATCCGACCATCTCTCTGATTTCATCGAGATGGAATCCAATTCCTCTGAGTTTATCAAGATTTACTGCACTGTCCACAACATCAACATGTTTAAAGCGTGCAAGCCATACCATGACTTTCTCGTTTTTTCTGCAGTAATCATTCTCTCCGACAACATAAGCTGTCAAAGTATCATTTATCACTTCTGCTATCGGACTGACAGCGTATGTGATAAATTCATTTGTTGCGTCTGATTTTTCTGTGATATTGCCATTAAATACAGCCTCTGGAATATCGAAAGCATTTGCTACCTCGTTATTGATCTGCAAAGCCATCTTTGCCAGTTCTTCAGCTTTCACTGTTGTATTTATTTGCATCTGTTCCACGGATGCATTTTCTTGTTCTGTTAAAACTTCAAGGTCATCTGACGTCAGTAGTTTTTTAATTTTTAAAACATACTGATCTCTTGTCATTACCTTGTCTGTACCGTCTGCCTGCTTTTCTCTGAATGATAATGCATTCGTTCCAAGCTTCAGTTTGAATCTCGGTTGGCTGGACAGCTGCATCATTGCATTAATGGAATCCATCGTCTTATCAAATTGCCCTACTACATTCTGTAAGTACAATCGAATCCTTGCATTGTCATATCTTAGATGAATCACTTCATCAGATTGAAATGTGCTGAAAATTGTAAGATTTTCATCTCCGCAGCTTAACATCACATCCTTGTAAACTCGCTTCATCATCACTTCATTCGTGTGTGACCATGATGTCGCTCTGTAATATTTACCACTTAGCGGAATAATCAGAGCTTCTTGTTCTGTTAGCAGCTGCTTAACCACTTCCGTCCAGAACACTGTCCCACATTCGTTGTCATTGGGCTGTACGTTTAGCCTGTATTCTTTCTTGCGTTTTTCTTTGCTCTCCGTCTGGATCAGTATGTCAGACTTTGCTATTGCCTTGGCGATCATCATAATTGCTTTCTCGATGGCAAGCTTTGAAAGATTCAGCTTTTCCATGTCAACTGCAATGATTTCTGCCAAAGACTGTATTTCTTTGTTCCTGTCTTGGAATAAAAAATCAAACATTTTCTCTTCTCCTGTTAAACATAGATTATCTGAACTTCCAGCTCATCCTTGCAGAACATAGCCACATCGAAAGCCATAAATCCATCATTTTTTCTCAATTTCGGTTCTATCTTGCCGAAATTTTTATTTCCAAACTTATCCTCGCTCACGCTTGTGTTATTCGTGTACCACCGCATGATCGCTGATGGTCCGAAGTTGATCATCCCCTGTGAAAACATGGACTGAATAAACGGAGCAATAATTCCTGTTGCTGATGTTATCTTTCTAACCAGCCGAACAATACCATGTGGGTTCTTCTTGTCCTCAATCGTGAGACCTCTTTCTTCAAATGCTGTCTTGAATAATGTGTAGCGATAAGTATCCATCGCTATTTTCTTCACATCGTAGTCCTGGAACTGTTTCATGCACCAATCGGCTATTATATTTACATCAATCACCGGACCTTGGACAACTTCAAAATCCTCAAACTCTTCTTGTCCGGCATTGCGCAACGGGAATTTGATTGAATCAATGAACGGAGAGTCTGCGCAGATCCATGTGTGTTGTCTCCATATCCACTCTCCATCATCTGTCTTGGTCAGAACGCCCGCTGATGCGAAGTCTCGCACATCCGCATAGTCAATGCCGATCACTGCTGCCTGTCCTCGCGTGTCCAATGTTATCCGCGGAATCTTTCGTTCCAGTTCTTCCATTGTCTCACCTTCATAACATGCTCTCAGGACATTTTGCCATGTTGTGACCGTCTCCTCTTCCTTTCGTGCCGATCTGTCCATTCGTTTTGTGATAAATTCAGCACGCTTCGATGGAATCTTCTTCATTTCCAGATAATCATGCATGATCTGATTTGCAAGAATTGGCATGTATTCCATCGAAGGATTGGCCTTGTGCCATGCCTCCGGATCATCGATTTCTTTCATGTCATCAATCTCGCAAATGAATGGGAAGTACCCTAGCAGATTCTCTCCTGTCTCCAAAATCTCAGCGCACATTGCCGAAATTTCATCCAGTGGACCATCTCTGACATATCCATCTGTTGTAATGATGAACTCTCTCGAATGCTTGACTTTACCAAAAGAGGATTCAAATACATTGATCTGGTCATAGTTCTCGTAGGCATGGATTTCATTCAGGACAAGACATCCTGTTCGCTTACCATCCTTGGTCTTTGCGTTCGAAGTGTTGTATTTCATCTCCGATCCTGTTGCCAGGTTCGTGATAAGTTCCTTTGTGACCGAAAACTTTCCCTTGAATTTTGGATTATCATGCAGCATGTCATAAGCTACCTTGAATGTGTCCTTAACCTGGCTCTCTGAGTTCGCCACAATTTCAACATGGTAATTTTTCACTCCGTAGAGCGGAGTCTGAAAGAAATTTACCAGCGGCACGATGAATCCATCTTTGCCATTTCCACGTCCTTCCTTGATGAAGAACTTTGAAAATACTGGAATGTCATCCACATACATAAATGCAAAGGCGTAAATGAACTTTTGGAATGGAAATAGTTCGTAGTAATTTGTTTTGCAGTACTGTAGACAGTTCCTATATGTTTTTTCGTCAAAAAAAACATCGTTTCGCTTCAATGTCGGCTTCACGATGTTTTCTATCAGTAATTTTCTCTTTTTATTTATCCATTTCGGATGCTCTTCGGCATATTTGAGATAGTTATCAATTTCCTTACAAGTAACCATCAGTCGGTTGCTCCGGTTCCGGAATTGGTTCTTTCAGTTTCAGGTCCGCAAGAATCTTTAACATGGTTGCTGTAGTCTTCTGCAGATTGACCACAGATTCATTCGCTTTTTCTACGCTGACACCATTCCCATTGATGGTTTCATACCGGATTCCTTTTTTTCTAATATCTGCAATCAGTTTCTTTTTCAATGACCAATAATATACATAATCATCAACTAAATCCTTATAGAATTCTGCGTTCATTCCACGCAACTTCAACTGCTTTACTAACGATTCTTTTATCTCCGTCTGTGTCAGTGTTTTCTTCCTCTGAGTCAATCTTTTCACCACCTTTTTCACTCAAATCATGCCATTTTTATCAATTTTTCACTTCTTTTTTCGCTCTTTTTAAGCCTTTTTTGAAGTTATCTGAAAACTTTCCTTCTTATAGTGAGTCCTGAAATTTGCCCCCCTTGCCCTTTTCACGCGAGATTTTAAAATTTCTCCAGAGTCATGGCTACATCCCCGTTCTTCACTCAGGAAAAATCGCTGAGAATTTACCGGGGGGGCTATTTAAAAATTGAGGACAGCTGCGGACTCGAACCGCACATGCGACGGCTTGCACCGTCCGCTTGTCTCCTCCTAAGCTATGTCTGCTCTCAGTGTAGCTACCATCTTTCTTTGCTCGCAAGCTTCTTCTTTCTTTGGAATCTTCTTGGAGTCCTTCCATGTCGCAGATTGTGACACTTCACACATAGACTGATTAGGTTGTCATCTTCCACCCCTAGCTCCGGATGCTCTTTTAGTTCAACAATATGATGCACCTCTTCAGCTCTTCTGATCTTTCTGTCTTCTCCTTGCAGGATGCGGCCTGCTGCCACTGCATCCTTCAATCTCTTTCTGCAGTCCTGGCACTCATAGTGATCTCTCTCAAGTATCTGCATCCTCTTATGTTTCCATGTCGCTGCATTGTAAAATGCTTTTGCTTCTCTGTCTGTCATTTTCTTTTCCTCACGCACAAAAGACACCCGCTGGCATTCAGGTGTCTTTTCCGAGGAGTATTGTAGAAGTATCTGTCCGTCTTTCGACAATACCATATTAGCATGAACAAAACTCCAGTGAACTCCACTCTTTAATTAATTTGAATCTTTTTCAGTGCTCTCCCATGTAACTCGTAGATCCAGCTCTCACTGTATTCCATGAGTTGTGCTATCTGCCACCACTCAAATCCTTTGATATACCTGTAGAACATAACATCTCTTTCGTCCTGATCATCTAACTCATTAATTCTGTATTCTATGTCCTTATAGGTCTGTACCTGCTTTACTCCCTCTTGATACAGCTTGTCCTCTCTTTCCTGAAGAGCTGCCGCGTAAGAACTTAGATCGCTTTGATTGGATCCATGTGGCATCCCATCATTATTCGATGAAGGATACATCTTCATGTTCCTGATCTCTTCAATCTCTAATTCGATCCTCTTGATTCTCTTCCCATGTTTTCTGTATGCCCTGAGATAGGTTTTCTTCCTGTCGTTCTCGTTTTTTACATTGTTCTCTTCCAGTCTCTTCTCCATTGGCATCATCTCCTATCTTGTACTTTCTCGCCAAGTATTCTGCTACATCTCCATGCCACAACTGCTGCCACTGTGCTTCAATCAGCTTTCCTGCCTGGTATGCTGGCCGATAAAACTTCTCGCTTTCCTTCCGGTCAGGCGGATGCTCTGCCATAGCAGCATAATGTTCCTTTTGGTTCTGCTGGATCTCTGCTGGACTCCATCGTGTGTCTGTACTTTGTTTCACTGTTCATCACTCCAATCAAGAGCCTGTCCGCAAAATTTGCAGTATGGCATTTCCCACGTAGTAAGATTTCTGATTGTCTTCATTTCTCCGAATGGTTTCTTGCAGCATGGGCACGATGCTTGTCCGTTCCATGTTTCAATTTTCTTTTGTCTCTGCTTCTCTAATGCTTTAACTGCCATTTTCTTTGCTTCGATGTTTTCTTCGCTGTTGGATGTATCCAACCCCTTAATGATTCTGATTGCATCTTCAATATTCAACTTTCTTTCTCCCTGCTATGTAATCCAAAGACACATTATATGTATCTGCATATTTGATTGCTTCTCCTAACGTCAGCCCTTTCCTTCCTATTTCAAGATCTTGCAGTCTTTCCTCCTTCATGTCTAGCTTGACTGCTGCCTCTTTTCTTGTCAGTCCTCTGATTTTTCTTAGATACTTCAGACGGTTTCCTGTTGTTCCTACCGTTCGTAATATAACCATTGTAATCAATCCCTCCTTTCACGTCCCATGCGCAAATGTCGCAATCCTCAGGACATACCTTTGCCTCACTTAACTACCGGAATATCCGAGAATACCACCGTAGCCCTCTCGTTTTCGGATGCCGCTACAATCACAATCTCTATATCATCATATCCAAGCACGAATTCCGGAATGAGGTAAATTCCGTACTGCTCGACAGCTCCGTGATTATTTCTCATGTAGTTAGATACAAATTCTAACTTTTCATCCAACAGATTGTGTGCTTCCTCTTCATCGTACCGCTTTGTCAAGTGTGTGATTGCCTGCTCTATGCTCAAGCTTCCTGTCCACCAGAAAAACGGCTTGATTTCTTCGATATGCTCAAACTTGCTATCTGCTATAGTCTCTTTCATCTGTTTCTCTCCTTCTGCTTCATCCACCTTACGTATTTTCTTGATATATTCGCGAAATGTCTGGATTGTTGAAAGCACTCCGTCATAAAAAGGATCGATTCTTTCATGCTCTGCAATTGTTGCTTTTGTTTCCTCTTCTGCCTGATCCAGCCAGTCAACCAAATCTTTCGCGTCTCTTTCTGTCATATCTTCTCCTTCTTTCCATCTCGTCTCTTTCTTCGCAGTACATTAATCCCACGTATTTTCCATAACTCATTCCTTCCTGTCTTGCTTTTGCATTTATCTCAGCCAGTTCGCTTTTCCAAGCTGTTAATCTCTGTCTTTTTGGCACTTATCTGCTCCTTTCTCCTCCCTGCCGCATCCAGGGAGGAAGTCTTTGTTATCATGTTGCAGTATTGTGACATACTTTTATCTCCACGCCATTCAGCGGAGGTAACTATAGATAATTTTTCTTATATCTCGCCATCCACTCTTCTCTCGTATGTGTCTGCTCATATTCTTTCTGTGCTATTCTGCAGAGCAGTTCCCGCATTTCTCGGTTATTGTGGACCGCTTCCGGTCCTTCTTTGTGATGATTCCGACACAGATCTACCTTGAGTCCATCTGCCTCAGATAGTTCGCGCTGTCCGGATCCGAACATGATGTGATGTTCCTCTGTGTACTTCTTGGAAGAATCGTCATAGAGTATCAAACAGAGATAGCAGACTCCCTTTCTACTCTTGAGGATGCTCTTTTTATGTGATTTTCTTTTTTTCTTACTGACTAATTTTGGAAATGCCATGTCTGAATAATCGATACTCATAATGTGATCGCCTTATTTCTTACTGAGTTTCTCTCCATTTTCATCCACCTCTGCTTCTAACCATTTCTTCCAATACTCTGCCGAGTTCAACATCATGTGAGGCATCTCTTTCACGGATGCTGCCATGTACAGTGCCATCTTGTATGATTCCATTGTCTTCATGTATTCCCATCTGCTGCCAGTTGGATGCTGTTCTGAGTTATCCACCTCTTCTAATTCTGTTCCTTTCTCTGTGTTTATCGCATTTTCTTCGACCGTCTTCGAATTATCCACACTGTTTTCCACACTTTCAGCCATCTCAACGGTCGCACCGGTGCAATCCGGCTCTTCTCTCTTTATTTCCGACGTTTTTACTGGTTCAGGAAGCATTTCCGGAAAATCTTTCTCAATCTCTGTCTGCCCTGGAATATCGTCCGGAAGCTCTACCGGTTTCTCTTTTTCCTGTTTCTGTGCCTTTGGTGGTTTTGCTTTAACTACCTTTGACTCTTTTCTCTTCTCTTTCTTCAGTTGCACTGGTGCAATCTGCTCTTTTTCCGGATACTGCTGCCCGAAGAGATCTTCCCAATTCTTTTTTGCGTCTTCCTGTTCTGTGATGAGCACAAGATATCCTAAAATGTCACTCCATGCATATCTTTCTTTTAAACTCTGCCTAACCACCTGCAGTATTACTTCGTCTTTCTCATCATTCAGGTATAACATGATTCTTCCACAGCCTTGCGGTCTTACGCTGTAAAGTTTATCCCCGTCCGGTGCTAACACCTCTTTGATCCGTCCTGTTCCTATGCTTGTTCTGACTGCCTCATGCAGTTTTAGATACAGTTCCGGTTCATCCATGCAGATCTGATGGATTGCCTTTTCCAAATTGTCGAGTTCTTTCTGTTCTTCTTTCTCGCCTTCCAAAATGACTTCGATATCTGTGATCTTCTCTTCGCTTTCTATCTCTTCTTTGACTGCCTGGATCTCTGACTTGCTGTATGCCGGTGTCAGCTCTTCTGCTACACTTTCCGGAAGCGTCAGCATTAGTGCCAGCTTCGCATAGCCGAATCCTTTGTAATGATCTTGCAATCTCGGAGAGTATCCCCCCTCCGAAAATCTGTCATTGATCCTGATATATCTGGATACCTGCGTGGCTTCAAGCTTGTATTCTGCCCACGCAAATTCATTGACATTGCTGTATCCTGAATCCTTTAAGATATCGGTATCTCTTCCTTGCTTCAGCAGATATCCAGTCATGACAAAATCTTCCACCGTTCTGTTCAGTACGGTATTCATTGCCTTTTTGTATTCCTCATAATTTTGATATTGTGCTAATTCCATCAAACTGCCTCCAATTCTTCTGCTTCAAGAAAATCTTCTGCTAATCCTTGTAGGACTCTTGTGTTATTCTTCTCTTTCAGCTCTGCTATGTTTGCTTCTCTCTTGACCTTGCTGATCTTGGCCAGTTTTCTGTCTTCCTCTGTCAGACGTTTCCTGATTGCTTTCTGCCATTCCTTCAGAAAGACTCTGATTTCTTCAATTCCCGGCTCTTCGTCGTAGTAGCTTCTGTGCTGTCTGATTGTTCCTCCCGGTTCTACTTCGATCGTGTAAAATGGTATTCCCGGTGCTCCCTGTCTTCGCAAAAAACAGATGTAGGTCTCTCTACTCTCAATTCTGTCAAAGTATCGTTCACTGCTGCCGGCACAATGATGCAGCGCACGTCCTTCTTTTACGATATCCACCAGCGTGTTCGGTACAATGATCTTGTATTCTTCATTCTCGTATTCGTATCGGCTTTTAATCTCTTTCAGAATTCCTTCCGCTTCCGGGAACTTCTCTCGCATCTCCTGCGCATAAGCTTCTTTTCCTTCCGCATTGCTTTCCAGCTCTTTTAGAATCTGTATCTGTTGCTGATCCACAACTACCTCGTCATGTCTACGTTTTAACTCTCTTGGCCGATAGACCATCTCATCTGCCATATTCTTGTTGCATGCCTTGCACATGTTAAGATAGTCTTCGTATTCTTCCAGTACTTTTTCTGCTGTCAGATTCGGATACTGCTCTTTCTGCTGCCTTTTGATGTAATTCATGAGTTTCTGAGGACTCATGTGTTTTTCAGATTCTCCCATATCCAGCGGACGAATCCTTTTTTCTATCATCCACTCGACCGTCTCTTTCGAAATTTTCTTTCCTGTCATGTCAGAATACTGCATCCAGCGCACGTACTCATTTCCTCCGTTTTCATCCCGGATCCGGTTGATCTTCTGACGGTCATTGATGCCGAACATCTCTTCTATGCTCTCTGCATAGATGTTTAACGGACCGAAATACGTTGTCGGATATCCTGGATATTCTGTATTTCCTACGGTATCTCGCAGAAGATTCCAAAACCGTCCCTTACTCAGATATTCTATTTTCTCCGAATATCCTCTGATTCTTCCTGCACCGCAGATCAGTCTGTTATAATTCAGCTTTCTCCCTTGCATTGAGAGGAATCGCAGGACATTGGAGGCATCTTCATAGATAGTTCCAGCCAGTATTTTTCCAAATTCTCCCGGATAGAGATATCCTTCTCTTGCCCTTAGATTTCTCCTGTTGCCCTTTGTCCATCCTTCCAGATAGTCCTCATAATAGATCTTATAGGCTTTCTTACTCGTCCCATTTGTCCACACCTTGTACATCAGAATCCGGATCTCATCCTCAAGCTGTACATAATGTCTGTCTCTTTCCCATCCAACAGTTGCGTCTATGATTCTGAGCACACTTGTGTCTTCGTCTACTGGTTCTAACAGATAGCAGCTCTCCGTTTTCTTCACAATATGGTCTGTTCTTGTTTTGGCCATTACCAGCTTCCCACAATTTGGACAGAACACCATGTCGTTATGCCTGATCTTTTTCCCTCCATCTTGTCTCTGGATCTCTGCTGCCGTACTTGCTTCTCCACAGTTCGTACAGGTATATTCTTTCGTATTCCGGTCACGGAACATATAATCTTCCCCGGCAGATCTCTTGAAGAACCAGCTCCGCAGATCTTTTGGCGCATCCGGAACTTTTCTCATCACGTCCATCAGTCGTTCATGTCTGTTTACTGCTGTATTCCATCTGATTTTTCTGTTATACTCTCCCTCCAACGCTCTGATTCTCTCCCAGCCGTTATTGTCCCACGACCTCTGCTTGATCAGCTTACTGAGGCGTTTCGCATCTTTCGTTTCCAGCTTTGGATAATTCTCATACTGTCTCCACTCCCAGTTTCGCCACTTCTCATTCAATGCAGACATGATAGAGCCTTTTCTCCATCCGTCCTTTTCTCTCCAATACTCATGTTCTCCTGTCTCATAGTTGATGCAATATTTCGTCAGTAGTTCTCTGTCGAAAAATATATTCAGAATAAGGACTTGTCCCAGTTCCTGTAATGTCGCTACATGTCCCTCCTCTTTGGTTTTCAGCGGTTTCAGCCGTTCAATTTCTTTCCGTCTCATACATGCACCTCCACCCATCTCCTGTCCGGTGTCAGCGTGTAATACTGGGAGTCTTTCGTCTGCACATCATCCACTTTCCGGATGCTTGCTGCGATAATCTCTCCGTCAGCATTTTCAAGGATCAGTCCGATTACGGTTCCACGATTTCCTGCTACGACCGGGTTTTTGCCTCTCGCAATTGCAATCTTATCTGTTCCGATCGCCTCCGCATCATCTTCCTGTACACACACTCCGCTAGTGATCACGCGCCAATCTCTTTTTGGATGCTCAATAATGTATCTCATTGCTGCGAATGCGATTTCTGTCAGATTCAGCTCTTCTTTCAGTGTCAGCTCCGTGGATACGACCATTGAACAGCCCTCTTCTTCGTCTATGCTTCCGCCTGCCTCGCACCGGAAGAAACGGTTCTTTCCGTCAAGCGTGTACCAGTTCAGACAATCCAGGATGTATTCTGCCGCATGGAATCCCGTGGATCTTGTCTTACTTTTCTCTTCCGTGTAGGTCTTTCCCTGTTCATACTGGAATGTTCCCTTTCCGTGGGTTGCCTGCAGTTTCTCATTAAATCCCTTGTATACGATCATTTTTTCTCACCTAGATAGTACTCTCTCACGATCTCTTTGATCTGTGCCTTTCCTGGAATGCTAATATACAGTGGTGGTCTCAAGCCTGCTGCCTTGGTGATTCTGTCATCTAACTGTGTCTTTTCCCCGAACGCTTTCTTCAAGATCATTGCCATGCAGCCTTTCAGTGATTTTCCTTTCTTTCTGACTGCAAGAGCCATCTCTTTATTTTCCATGCATGATTGTTTGATGGAATCTGTCCAGTCTTTCAGTGCTCCTTCCAGTTTCAGGTCCTTCGCTTCCAGTTCCAGTTTTCCAATTGCGGCCAAACATGGAGTGGTCAGTTCCTCGATTGCACCGGTGCAATAGTCCTCTGCATCTTCCGGATCCAGTCCGTTCTCTTCTGCGATTGTCCTGATTGCTTCCAGGTCTCCTTCTTCCAACTGTGCTTTTGCAGCACGGTTGATTTCTTCGCAAGAATCAAATTCTCCAAATTTATCAAACATCTTTATACCTCTTTTCCTTGTAAGTACGCTTGTAGCGTCTCCTTATACTCGCTGTCTTTTTCATACACAATTTCTATTTCGTGTTCTGTGCTCTCTTCCAAGAACATTTTCCACAGATCTTGATTCTGTATGCCTTTTCCATCTGATTTCTTCCACTCTGCTCGTCTCCACTTTTCCGGATTATCTGCCAGTATCATGTTCTTGATGTACGTGTTCCTCGTGTAGAACACAACTCTACATGGTTCTTTAAGCTTTTGCAGTGCATAGATCATTGCCAGAAGCACGCTGCGGTTATAAGTTGTTCCTTCCTCTTCTCCTTTCAGGAATCGGTCTTCAATATCTCCGTTTCTCCTTGTAAATGTTAAGGCTGCAGCATATCCTCCTCTCTTTGGTGCTGCCGGTCCTGTGATCGTGGTTTCTATGTAGATCTTCACCGTCTTCAATCTTCAAATCCTCCTGTTCAGCCTGATCAATGTATATCTCCGGTATTTGAATCCTGTAGCCGGATTGATTCCTTCATAGCTCTTGGCAATGTAATAGCCATTCTTCTGTTTGATTTCTTTTGGCCATCTTGTCAGTTTCTTTTTCTTTGGCGGCTTCAATGGCATGTTCCGCGAAGTACTGTAGCTGGATTCACTGAGCCTTGGCTTGTCTCTCTTTCCATCCTCACGCTTTTCTCCTACTTTTTCGCTCTTCGTGATGTATGCTGCAAGCTGCGAGAAATCCTCTTCAAAGTATTTGCTCTTTTCCAATTGCTCCGCATAGATTCCACCGTGTGGCCAACATTCTTCTACCCATCTGATCGTATCCCTGCATCCGGTCAGAATGAGATGCACATGCCATGCGCCCTTCGTTCCTTTCTCGATATTCCGGATCCAGCGTAGCTCTATCTGTTCTTTCTTGTATCTTGCTCTTAGCTTGCTGATCAGCTTCGTGAAATCTTTCTTCGCCTGTGCCATGTCCGGAGGTCTCTCTTCTACCTTGTACGTTAATGTTAAGAAATAATCTCCCTTGCCAAAATACTCCAACAATCTGTGTCTGGCTGTCTCTGCCTTATTCATAGCATTCACCACTGCCATCTGCTCCGGTGTAGGTTTTCTCTTCTTTTCTCTTGGCAGTCCTCTTGCTCCATACCTGCCATCATGGTATTCCTTCACCTCCAGGATGTCTCCTTTCCGGAAGGTGTGTGTTACTCTCTTCGTTGCCATCGTATACCTCTATCTTTAATATCTTAATCGAGTATTAAAATGGGGCAGAATCCCCGTTTTTCTTGACTTTCTGCCTCACAGATGTTAAGATAATATTGTCTTTAATATCTGCGAGACAAAAGTCTTGCATTCAACACTTCCGTTACCTCCGGAAGTGTTATTTTTTTATCTGTTTTTCCAACGTCCTCGCGATCGAATTCAGCGCATAGAAGCTTGCTGACACGGCTAGTCCGATCAGGACGCGCTCCAGCGTTGACTCCGGTGCTTTGACTGATATGGAATATGTAATTGCTGCTCCGGAAGCATAGAAGATTCCAACAAGCATTCCAACGCCTGTGATAAACCTTGTTCTCCAAAGGCTCATTCTAATATGATGTATTCTCCTTTGTTCTTCTTCCTGGCGTACTCGTCCGCTTCTTCCCATGTCCCAGAGCATCAGCCCAGTTCCTGTGTTTTCGTCCATCTGATAATCCATATGTGGTCTTTCTCCCTTCTTCCTCGTTTCTGGCTCATTCATCATTCTCTGACATAACTCTGTCCAATCCATTCATGAGGAAATCTTCGTACTGCATCCGTTCTTCCTCCGATCTCATATCTGGATAAATTGCCATCCGGATCAGCTCTGCTGCCTGTTCCCCGGTGAACTGCCAGTCCTTTTCCTTTTCAATCTGCTCAATCAGGCTGGAACGGAAAAACTTGATCTTCACTTCCCTGTTCGGAATGTCCTGCAATTTTCCCGGGATCAGACTCAGTAACCTTCTTTTGTATAAAGCAAATTCTCTCTGTTGCATGCTTGTCCTCCTTTCCACCGCCTAAGCGGTTTTATCTTTTCCCGATCTTAGATGCTCGTTTATGATAGTTGATACATCATTGATCACTTTTTCATGCTCTTTTTCGCTTTTCCCCAGATAAGCTGAATCATCGAATTTATATGTGCATCCGCTTTCTGTCTTTTTGATCTCTACGATCACCTGCATCACCTCCTAGAAAAGTTTATGTGCTACGGTTTGTACTTGTTGCTATTTTTTTTTCTCCTCTCTAATCGTCCTCATAGCTTTTTGGAATAAAATCCTCTGTAAGTGCGTAAAACTCGCTGATGTATGTTCCTTCATCCGTGATGTTCAGGTCAACAGCGACATTGTGATCATTCATCAGCATGATGCTTGTTGCACCCTCTTTATCGATATCTCCGCATCCGACTCCAACAACCTTAAATCCTTTCAACATACTTAATTCTTCTGGATATCCACTGTATCTCTTGTGATTAATACTTCTCTTCATTGCGTTCACCTCTCTTGCTATTTTCTATTTCTTCTCCTATACTTTCCTTACAGGCTCCCGCTAGGGCCGAGTACAAAAGAAAGGAGTTTTTCATGGCAAATACTAATTTTCTAAGTAAAGAATCTTTTAAATTGCTGAAGCATTTTTCGAAAGTCACTTCGATTGCTCCGCCTGAATCAAACACTCTTCCCGAAGACTGTCTAGATCAATTAGTCTCTTCTGCATTTGTCACTCGTTCCGTGTCAACAATAGATGTCGATACGATGGCTAGTGAATTTTCCTATGCTATTACTGAAGATGGAAAAGGTTATCTTCGCTATTTAAAAAACGAATCACGCAAAAAATGGATTCCTTACACTATTACAACCATCATTTCTGTCTTAGCCCTTATGAAGTCTTACGGGCACGGCATTGATGATATTATCCTTTGGTGTATGCAGCGATTAATGCGATAATTGAAATAATTGTTGGAAGCCACGGGTGTCGTTCTGGAAACGATGCCCAATCTATTTTTCTCTTCATCTCTTCTCACCCCACTTTCTTCTCAGGATCATCTTTCTCCATTGCATCTCTTGCCTTGAGCACTTCTACGCTTCCCTTTACTACCAGGAGGCTTTCTTTGTCTAAATGCTTTAGGTTCTCTACAGTTTCTTCAATTAATCTTTTCTGTTCTTCACTCATGTTGTTCGCCTCACTTTCTTTGTGCTTATGTTGCAATTATATGTCACATACTTGCAAATGTCAATACTGTTTTTGCAACATTGTTGCATTTTTATCTTGATATATATGCTTTGTTGTGATATGATAAAGTCATAGCGAAGGGAGGTGCAACATGAACGAACGTATAAAAGAACTCCGGAAAAATCTAAAATTAACACAGCAGGAGTTTGCTGACGCTCTCAATATAAAAAGAGGTGCTGTAGCCAATTATGAAATAGGAAGAAACGAGCCTATTGATGCTGTAATTTCATTGATCTGTAAAACATTTAATGTAAATAAAGAATGGCTCCGATCCGGAGCTGGTGATATGTTCTTGGAGCTTCCTGAAGAAGATGAAGAAGCTGCTTATGTATCTGAATTGCTGGAAGACAGTGATAATGATTTATATCAGTTGATTAAGGAAATCATGCACACATATCATGAATTGTCTCCTAAATCAAAGGAAGTAATCCGTGATTTCAGTGCCAAGTTGCGAGAGAACATCAAAAAAGGAAGCTAATGCTTCCTTCTTTCTAAATGTCTTTTTAAGATGGTGTAGAGCTGGCGAAGAAATTTTTCATCTGAATCGTCAATTTTCTTCACCATTCCTATGATAAGTTGTTTAGATACATTGCTCATTATGTAGTCCCTCCGTTCCCAGCAAGAACACTCTTCGAAATTCCTTGATTTCATCATACGACATTTGTATTTAGAAATCAATGGTTTTATCGAACATTTGTTCTTGCATAGAGATGGGGTGCTTATTATATTAAATGAAATCAGGAGAATTTGTTTTATGAAACACAAAGAACGACTTTCTGTTCTGTATGATCTCCTTTTCAGCGTACTTGCAATCGTAGCTGTCTACTTTGCAATCTATGACATGACAACTGGATGTTCTGCAATTCAGCGCGACATTGACTTTGCGATCAACACAATATTTATTGCAGACTATGCGTTACGATTGCTGATTGCTAAAAATAAAAAAGAGTTTTTTCGGAATAACATACTGGATCTGATTGCAATTATTCCATTCAACTCTTTGTTCAAAGTTTTCAGGGTATTCAAAGTATTCAAGATGCTAAAACTCTTGAAGCTAGCAAAAGCGTCCGCACGATTTGCAAGGCTCTACAAGCATATAAAGTTCTTCTTTGACTTGAATGGATTTAAGTATATGGTCGGAGCAACGTTGATCTGTATTGCAATCGGTGGAATATCCATCCATTATGCGGAAGGAATGAGCTTTTCAGATGGCTTTTGGTGGAGTTTTGTTACAGCGACAACTGTTGGATATGGAGATATCTCACCATCAACAATTCCGGGAAGAATCATAGCAACTGTTCTGATGCTTGTTGGAATCGGTCTGATCGGTTCTCTGACTAGCACAATCACAGCAGTTTTCTTTCAAAAGACAACCGACAAAGAAAAATCTACCGCAAAAGATATTCTGATCAGCTCGATACAGAGCCAGCTGAACAACTTTGATGAACTGTCAGACGATGATATTCAGGCGATCTGCAAAACTCTGCAGTGCCTACATGAAGGAAAAGGTGATAACGATGAAAGTAGGAATGAGAACGCCGAGCTTAAAGAAAAGCGTTAAGGCTCAGACAACTGGAAAAGTAAAAAGAGCTGTTAAGAAATCCGTGTCTCCTGGATACGGACAGAAAGGTGTCGGATGGATAAAGGATCCGAAGAAGGCAGCATACAATAAAGTCTATAACAAGACAACCTTTGGAGTCGGTGATGTATATCGTGGGATCGGTGGAAATGGATCGCGTTCATCTTCCAACAGTTCTTTCAGTGGATCTGCCGCAGAAATCCCTGAGGTACGGATTCCATCTAAGCTTGAGAAAGTGCTGACATCAAGTGAGAAGAAAAAATACATTTCGCTTGTTCAAACTGGATGTGTACTTGATCAGGACAGAGATTCAATCATAAAAGCAAATGGAAAACGCACAAAAATTTCTACATTCTCATTGTGCCGTGTAATCGCCATGATCATGTCAGTTGTCTTACTTGCTTTCGGACTTGCCGGACTCTCAACGTCTGTCGGAATCGGTGCTTTCTTTATTATATTCGGAGCTCTGTTCTTCTTGATGGCCAGAAGTTTCAAGACAACGATAACACTACACAAAAAGATATTCCAGATGAAAGATGATGGCTTTATATCTTAAATAAAAACCGTTCCTGCGCCAACAGGAACGGTCAACTGGGGAAGCACACGCCAATGTGCTTTAGTAACTCCGAAGAGATACTGTCTTACCAAAGAATATTGTATCATCTTCGGTGCAGTCGCACAATCAGAACTTACGTTCTGTGTATGGCTGTTATTTTTGTACTTTTTTACATAATATATACGGAGGTGATATCATGTCGTATTGTATTTATTTGAGAAAATCAAGGAAGGATCTTGAAGCCGAGCAGCATGGTGAAGGGGAAACTCTTGCCAGACACGAACGTGCACTTCTTTCTCTTGCTAAGAAAAATAACCTTATTATCAGCAATATTTACCGAGAAGTTGTGTCCGGAGAAACTATAGCTGCGCGTCCTGTTATGCAACAGTTACTCCACGAAGTAGAACAGAACCTTTGGGACGGTGTGCTTGTTATGGAAGTAGAACGTCTTGCTCGTGGTGATACGATCGATCAGGGAGTTGTACAGAGAGCTTTCCAGTATTCCAACACACTAATCATCACGCCTTCCAAAACCTATGATCCTGCCAATGAATTCGATGAAGAGTATTTTGAGTTTGGATTATTCATGAGTCGTCGTGAATATAAGACGATCAAGCGCAGGATGCAGAACGGACGTTATGCCGCTATCTCTGAGGGAAAGTGGCCATATAACTCCGCACCATACGGTTTCCGGAGAACGAAACTTGAAAAAGAGAAAGGATGGACTCTTGCTTTTGATGAAAACGAGGCTCCTGTTGTGCGACTTATCTTTTCTATGTTTACCGGTCCGGAACGTGTCGGTATCCGGTCGATCACTCGTACTTTAAATAGTTACGGTACAAAGCCACGTAATTCCAAACTTTGGAGTGAGAGCACCGTCCGTGGAATCCTCTCTAATGTTGTGTATGATCAATGCGTTAAGATCGGCGAACGAAAAGTGGTCAGAACGGTTGAAAATGGTGTTCTCACAACTGCACGTCCGAGAACCAGTGACTATACCATTGTTTCCGGCCGGCATCCGCGCTTGATCGATCACGATGTATTTGCAGAGGCTCAGAGTTATCTTGGTTGTGGATCACCAAAACCTGCCGGTTCTAACATTATCAAAAATCCGCTTGCAGGAATCATTGTCTGTAGTGAGTGCAAAAAGAAAATGATTCGCCGGCCACCTTCCGGAACTGCAAGTCGTGTTCCTTATGATCTGATGTTGTGCAGTACATATGATTGTCCTACCATTGGCAGCCCTTTGGATCTTGTTGAGCGAGAAGTTTATAACGCGCTTTCTGACTGGGTTGAAGGATATCGTCTGAGTGGTCAGATGCCAAGCAAGAGTCTTATTCCGGAAAAAGAAGTTCTTTTGGAATCAGCTCAACAGGCACTCGATCAACTTCTACGGCAAAAGGGAACCATGTATGATCTGCTTGAACAAGGTGTCTACTCGACAGAAGTCTTTCTTGAGCGATCTGACAGTTTACAAAACCGAATTTCTGAAGCTGAATCAAATGTTGCCCAGCTGAAACTCGAACTTGACAAGGAACGCCAAAGAGAAGCCAATATAGAACAGTTCCTGCCGGCTTGTGAAGATCTGCTTTCCTGTTATTGGGATTTATCTATTCCGGAACGCAACAGATTGTTGAAATTACTCATAGAATCTATAGAATACAAGAAATTAACAAAAAATAAGCGCGGTCATCTGAATGAGCCTAACTTTGAATTGACCATAAAGCCCAGAATTCCGCGCAAATAAAGGTTTTTTCGTTATTTCCAAAAGAAACGGGATTATTCTTCTGTACCAATATCAGTCAGTATTCCTGTTACCTCTTTATATGGCATCGTATATCGCTGTGAAAGATAACGCATAGATGCAGCCAATTCGCCATCCGGTCCACCGAACTGACTTATAATGATCTTCGCCAGTTTCGGATTCGTCTGGGTTATCTTCACAGGATATTGAAGTCTTTTTTCATAATTCCACATAAATCAGCATCCCCCTTCCTGCCACGGCCATGGTTCATTGATCCAATTCCAGCAGTCACTGTTTTCGCTGACTGTATCTACAGTTAAAGGTCCATATACCTCTGCATATTCTTTGAGTGCTTCCATACGTTTCTCTTTATATTTTTGAAAATAGTCAAGTGCTTTCTGATTTTCAGGATGTGTATCTAAAAATAATTTAACATCATCTACTGCAAAACTTATCTGATTTATATATTCAAAAAGTTCTCTTCGATTCATTTCATGACAATTGCAACTCATTTACAGCATCCTCCTTTTCCACGAAATGGTTTTTCAAGCTCTTGAAAAATAGTTCCACACTGAAATCCATAACCGAGATCGTGAAGTTTTCTCCACTGCTGCCATGGGACATAAGCCATCGCAACCGGAAACTCTTGCAAAACATCCGTTTTGCTGTAATCACCAACACACTCATCGCAACAGTAATTTTTCGCCTTTTGCTCCGGAAGTGGAGGAACAGGAATATTGCAATGAAGCTGTCTTTCATTTTCTTGCCTTGTTTGTGACCTGTAATTTCCATTCTGACAATAACAGTTCGTATTCCTATTAGAACAATATGGTGCCATAAAATAAATCCTTATATCTTTTTTGTTATTGTATGGAAGATAAGAAAAATTGTGAACAACAACAAAAGGGATTGCCACGTGACAATCCCTAAACATAATACATTCACTTAAAAGTAGTTTTATTTCGCACCTAATGTTACTTCCACTGTTTTCTCTTCATACTCTCCATTACTCTGTGGAATCTGAATTGTCAGCGACACCTTATCTCCTTTGGCATAATATTGAAGCTGTTCCTGAAGATCATCCATGCTTGATACGGTTGTTCCGTCAATTGCTGTGATAACACTTCCTTTTGTCATTCCGGCTGCCTCTGCTCCATCGCCTTTTGTAATTTCTGATACATAAACGCCTTCCGGCATATTCAGCTGTTTGGAATATTCAGCCGGCACGCTCATTCCTTTGATGCCAATTGCGCCCTGATCTTTTTCTGCAACCTTTGTCTTTGTTGCCTGATTCATCAGATTCTGGATCAGATCGGATACATCACTGATTGGAATTGCATATCCGACACCTTCTACAGAATCACCAACCAGCTTGGATGAGTTGATTCCAATCACTTCGCCACTTGCATTTACAAGTGCTCCACCACTGTTTCCAGGATTAATGGCTGCATCTGTCTGAATCAGTTTGGCATCACTCTCTGTTGTCTCACCAGTCTGCTCGTTTGTTTCAGAAACAGAACGATTCAAAGCACTGATTACACCAGTTGTTACTGACTGTCCATAGCCAAGTGCATTACCGATTGCAATCGCAGGTTCTCCAACCTTTAGCTGTGTGGAATCTCCGAGTGTTGCTACCGAAATTTTTTTCATCGTATCATCTGAAATAGAGTCAAGCGGAACAGCCACAACAGCAATATCATACTCTGAGTTTGTTCCTTTGATATTTGCCTCAACACTTGTTCCATCATCAAACGTAACTGTTAATGTATCGCTTCCTGCTACTACATGATTATTTGTAACAACCAGAAGTTCTGAATCATTCTGGGAAATAATGATTCCTGTTCCAGCACTTTCGCTCTGTTGCTGTGACACACCACCAAAGAAATCCTGAACCTGCTGCACACTCATATTTGTAATTGATACGATTGATGGCATTACATTTTCCACAATACTTGAAACATCTGAAGTTACAACACTGGAAGATTTGGATAATGAAGCATTGCTGCTCACAGATTTGGTTGCCGTAGTATTAGTCTTCGTCACACCGGTCAATCCCAGCACTTTACTTCCAACAACATTTGATGCCAGAAATGTACCACTGGAAACAACTCCAAACAATAGTGCAAATCCTGTCACTGCCACTGCTTTGGGAATTTTCTTTTGCGGCTTCTTACCATGCGGTGCTTGATGCTTCTGACCACCATTGTCATCATGAAATGGTGTTTCGCTCTGTCCGTTTCCATTCATTCCATCTGAATTATAATAATTATATTGATTCTCCATAAAGATTACCTCTTCTCTCGTTTATTCTTTTTCTTTGATGTTTACATAGTAACTCCGCATTGTGATAAATCTGTGTATAATCAATTAATAAAGATTGAAAAGAACGATAGAAAAACAGGATCAGAACTTTCTTCTTGAACAGTTCTAATCCTGTCTATATGTTTTCAACTACCTAATCAGTATCTTTCATCCTTCTCTTAAACTTACAGCTCAATGAAATCTACATCATAATCATCTGATTTTTTTCCTTTTTTTGATTTCTTAGCGGATTTTCCTAAATTTCTTGTATTCCCTGTCGGCGCATCATAATCATCGTCATAATCATCATCGTAATCATCATCAAAATCATAATCAGCATACTCATCATCAAAGGCGTCGTAATCATCATTAAAATCATCATCATAACCATCGTCATAATCATCATCTTTTACTTTTTTACGTCCAAACGCCTTTCTGTCTGACTTCTTAGCAGCAACCGGCTCGTCATCTTCTTCATCTTCATCTTCAAAAGGAATATCATACTCGTCATACAAATCATCAAGTTCCTGATTTCTATGCACAAGTTTTACTGCAAACATAATCATAAGAACAAGTAATACAACTACGATGAGTGCTCCTCCAGCCAGAAGAACAATTGGATGCTCTTTTACAAGCGACTCCAGTTTTCCAACAATCCCTTTTGCTTCCTTCTTTGTACTGTCTGTTGTCTGAACATCTACACTCTGATAAGTTCCATCCTGTGAATCATACTGATAGAACCCTTTTTCACCTGTTCTTGTATTCACTGCATACAGAAGATCATAACGATCATTCTCTGGATTTGCCCAATATGGATATGTCTGATCTGCTACTGTAAGTTCCCCTTCCTGGTATGAATCCGGAAGTTTTGCTCCTCCATTATCTGCTAAAAGAATAATAGATGTTGTATCAGAAATCTTCAATTCTGTATATGGAACAAATGTAGAATCGTCCTCATTGTAGAGGAAAAACTTTCCTTCTCCGGAAGCATCTACCAAATATCCAAGTGTAACACCAGCCTCATTAGCAACAAACTTGTGCTCTTCTCCATTGAATGTCTTTGTAGTCTCACTATATCCTACCGGAATCGCAGATGTTGCAAATTCTTCTGAGAAGTTATAATCTGTTCCATTCACATTTACCGTAATATCAGTAGCTGCTCCAGTTGATCCACTTCCATTTGCCTCAATCTCTGTTGAACCATCATCTGCCTGTCCAATCTTAATTGCAGAAGATCCCTGGTCTAATGTCAGTGTCTCATCTGAATACAGATAAGCCTTTGAGCTGTCGACTGTGATCGTTGTATCTCCCATCTTCAATGCTTTAAACGTCATTGTAGTACGAAGTTCTTTCGCTGTTCCGTCTCCGCTTCCTGAGTATGTAAGCTTGCCATCACTGTCTGCTGTTACACCCTCTCCGCTTTCAAACTGAAGTGCAGAAGTATCATAACTCATTGTAATATCTGCATCTCCAACAGCTGAATTTCCAGATCTCACAACAAGATCTACACTTACTTCCTCTCCAACCTTTGTCTGTGGATCAGAGAACATCAGAGAACCATCAGCTGCACTTACAATTGTGCTGAACATTGGCACTGTAAGACACAGTGATAATGCTACTGCCGCTAATTTCTTTGCTTTCATATAATTACCCCTTCTTTTGTTGTCTTAAACTTATATACTATCCTATTGTACACTGTTTGAGTGAAGTTGTCTACATGGAAGAATACATTTTAAAAACTTTCAAAACTATAAAAAGAAAGATAACAATGCATTAAGCACTGATATCTCTCTTTTTATCCTCTTACTTTTTCCTCTGTTTTTCATTTTCTTCCATAAATTTCTTTGCATCCTTCATAAAACTCAGCACAATCAACACAATAACTGCGCCAATTGGGAATGCTGCAATAATACTAACCGACTGCAGATTACTCATTGAACTTTCCGAAAACACAAGTGCAATTGGAAGGAGAATCAGCAGGATACACCACATCAACTGAATCAGTCTGTTTGGATTCTCATCTTCTCCCAGTCTGTGATAACTATAGCATGATGCTGTCAATGCAATTGAATCAAATGAAGTTGCATAAAATGCAATCATCGTAATCAACACAAGAGCAAGTACAAACGGTGCACAAGGCAGAGAACGTATTACTCCAATGATCATTGTATACAGATCTCCCGTCTTCTCATAAGCAGCGATAAAATCCATCTGTCCACTAATCTGTTTTCCAAGAGAATAATTTCCAAGAACAATGAAGCTTACAATTGTTGATCCAACACCAAATACATATCCTCCAAGAATGGTCTGACGAACTGTTCTTCCTCTGGAAATGTTTCCGATAAAGAACGGAGCTGCCACACACCATACCATCCAGTATGCCCAATAGTAGATTGTATAGTTCTGTGGGAATGATGTTGTTCTTTCCGGGTCTGTAAATGTTGAAAGCTCAAAGAAATTTTGAACCACTTTTCCAAGAGATGCAAAACCATTTTCAATAATGAATTTTGTTTCTCCTCCAAAAAGTAATACAAACAAAAGCAATCCGAAGAACAGGTATACGCAGGCTTTCGCAAGAAAACTAATTCCTTTAAATCCATGTAACAAAGAATAAGTATAAATAACACATGTAATCAAAATAATTATAATCGTTACAACTGTACGGCTCAGTTCGATATGAAACAGTTCATTAATAATACTTGCCATCAAAGGTGTCGCAATACTAAATGTTGTTGCTGTTCCCGCAATCAGAGCAAATACTGCAAGCAGGTCAATGATTCTTCCCAGCATTCCATCTGTATGTTTTCCTAAAATTGGTCTGCAGGCTTCAGAATATTTCTGTCTTTCACGATTACGTACATGAAGCATAAACCCAAAAGCAACTGCAAGCACAAGATAGAATCCCCACGGAATCAGACTCCAGTGGAAAATTGGGAAAACGCCTGCCCATTCACGAATACTTCCAAGTTCTGCAATGTGTGGGTCTGTCGCATACATGACCCACTCTGAGAAAGAATAAAACAGAATATCTGCAGCAAGTCCTGCTGTAAACATCATGGAGCCCCATGCAAAGAAAGAATATTTTGGTTTTTCAGTCTGAGCTCCTAAAACAATATTTCCATACTTTGATGTTGCTACATAAATAGATAACAGGAATACACCTAATCCAATCACAAGATAATAAGTTCCAAATGTATCACCAAATACATATCTAATCTGACTAAGCACCTGATTGGATTGCTCCGGCTTAAAGAAGAATAAAATACATAAAACCACAATAAGCCCTAATGGCAATAATGTAATAAGCCAGTCAATCTTCTTTTTCTCTGTCTGTTTTGTCTGTTTTGTCTGTTTCGTTTCCATTTGCTTTCCTTTCCGACTTACCTTGTCTTTAATCCTGATGTATAAGAATATTCATACTTCTTACCATCACAAAAAAACTCAAATCCTATCACTTCTCCATTGGATTTTACTGGTTTCATCTGCGTCATTTTTCCTTCCGGACAGTTCAGTTTCTCTGAAATTTCCCGAAGTACTTTGCTGCCCGTACATTCTTTGTACTTTACATCAAATTCCCTTAATTCATCAATACTGTCAAACTCTTCAATAATACCGGCATCATACTTTCTGATATACATTTCCATTTCATCCATATGCGCCATATAAAGATTTTCCCAGTATTCATCCCACAGTTCTTTTTTCTGAAAAGCTTCTTCAAGATATGGCAGCAATTGTGTACTGAATTTTTCATTAAAGAATACATGACCTTTCATCACCCATGCATTCTCGCCACCAATCTGAACCCCTGTGATTTTCCCTGTATTATCAGTCTTGATACACCACTCTTCTGTAGCACCATCTGCATATTCAGAAGCATAAAATGCATTTTCACTTTCTTCCATAAATACATTTTCTGTGAAATAATTGTCTGCTGAGCAAATCCAGGTATTTTTCAAGTATTCTCTCGCAACATACAAAGTAGAAAAATTATTCATTTGTTTGTAATATGGATTTTCAACAAGAATCACATGATATTTTTCTTTCAGATATTCAAACTTTTCTTTCAAATATCCGACTACGATAACAATTTCATCAATTCCTGCTTCTCTCAGCTGTCCGATCTGACGTTCAATCATAATTTCGTCTTTCACATTCAAAAGCGCCTTCGGCGTCTCCAGTGACAATGGTGCAAATCTTGAGGACATTCCGGCAGCCATGATAATAGCATTTCTAGTCATTTTCCATTCTCTCCTTTGCAAGCCTGTAAAATTCTTTTGCATAACGATACTGTTTCAGAGAATACTCACCAAACTCCACTCCGAGGATTCTCTTATATTCGCACCAGTTACTCCATAAGAAACCACAGATTGCTATATAGCAATATATCTTTGTTCTGACTTCTTCCAGACACCCTTCTGTAAAATAAGCATCAATCAAACGATCAATCTGTTCTTTCTCATACAATGCATAAATTGCAAACATCGCAATATCTACATGTGGATCCTGCATTCCTGAATACTCCCAATCAATAAGATATATCCTGTCATCCACAAAGAGAAAGTTATCCGGAACTGCATCAATATGAGTTAATGTATACTCTTTTTCCTGCTGATCAACAAAGAATTTCAGTTCATACATTTTTTCCTTTGTCTTCTCATAATCGCGATAAATGGATTTCTCTCCATTTCTGTACTGTTCATATTTTTCAATCTGCTCAAACAAGTCAAAGGAATGATTTACTTTCAGCTTCTGCTCATGTACATTTCTCAGATACTTCATGCATGCTTTCACATCATTTTCATTTCCTGCATCACAATTCCTTGCACCCTCTAAAAATTCTGTAATCTTATACCCTTTTTCTTTCGACATATATCGAACTGGATCACAGATTCCTTTCGGACCAATCACCTGATAAACATCATACTCCTGACTTCTATTAATCATCTTATCCGTTCCTTCTCCCGGAACTCTCATGATATAACGCTTTTCACCACAACGGAAGCGAAACGAACGGTTAGTCATTCCTTTTTTCAGGGGTTCAATCTCTGTAATTTCTTTCTGTTCACAAGAAAGCGTCTCTGCAATAATATCAAGAAGTTCTGAATTCAGCTGATCTGAATTCTCATCAAGATCTCTCAACTGCTCCAATGTATTAATCTCCAGAACATCTCCTTTTTTTACTTCTTTCGGAAAAAGAATCATTTTCCCTTTCTCCATTGCTGCATCTTCCCAAAATGAATTGTAATATCTGCGATGTTCTTTCATTTCACTGATTTTCTGTTCTAAAGTTCTTGCACTTTCTTTATTGATGTAAGCAATTCCTACCATATGATTACCAGCTTCCGAATCACCAACTGCTTTTAATTCCATCTTTCGATTCATACGAATCGTACTATCCTCATCCGGCATCTCATCAATCATGTACCAGGAATACAGTTCAGTCTCTGAGAAAGGATTTGTTCTGCACCAAAGATCACACGGTACAATATACGCATTTTCCAATCTATCTTTTACCTTTGCCAACGAAAACAGATTGTTCTTTACTGCATATTCCTTATTATAAACCAGCTCTACTCCATACTCATCGATCAGGTATTCATACTGTTCTTTCATAAATCCAACAACGATAGTGATCTTATGGATTCCTTTTTCTTTCAACTGTTTAATCAGTCGTTCTACTAAGGTTTCACCTCTTACTTCAAGCATTCCCTTGGACACTTCTGTATTAATCGGTATCATTCGCATTCCCGCTCCAGCTGCAAGAATCACTGCCTGATTTGGTCTATTCTCTGTAAATAACTCTTTTGCCTGTTCGGTCAATCTATAATCTGCATTCAGATAACCGGCTTTCACAAGTTCTGCTAATGAAGTATTCACTTTACCAAGTGAATAACCAGAAGCTTCTGATAACTGTCTTTGATTTACATATGCTTCTTTTTTTATGATGTTCAGTAAATCAAGTTCTTGTTTGTTCATGTACTTTTACTTCTCCTTTTTCGTGAACTACAGGTAGTATAGCACCTTTATTTTTATAATGCAAGACAATATTTTAAATATTTTAAATTTGTCTTACTTAACTAGATTCTCATTTTACTTAATGATATAATCATTTTGAATAACTGATTGATTTTACGTTAATAACGGGGAAACTGTATGCTACCCCTATGGAAAGGAGAACATATTTGCACAAAAAATATTTATTTAAAAAAGGATTCGCATTATTCACCTTGATATTTTTAACTGGTTCTTTCTCATTAACAGCACATGCCGAAGAAGAAACAGATACAGCTGGCTCTTCTCTTGGAAAAGAAGTCATAGATTCTTTTAATTTCTATGAGCTTGCTACCTGTGATTCTTCTTCTGGTAAATGGATTCGAGATAGTAAGGGGTGGTGGTATGCTCATTACGATGGTAGTTATTCCACAAACGCCTGGGAATGCATTAATGGTGAATGGTATCGTTTTGATTCCAATGGCTATATGGTCACCGGATGGACGAGGGTCTATAAAAAATGGTATTATATGGATGAGAATGGTGTTAGAACAACTGGTTGGAAGCTAATCGACGGACAATGGTACTATTTTAATTCCAGCGGAGTGATGCAAACTGACTGGACTAAGATTAATGGGCAATGGTATTATTTCAATAGTAATGGTTATTGGATTGACAATAATAGCTATGAAAGCGGGTCTTTAAAAGGGATTGATGTCTCTCAGTGGCAAGAAAGTATCGACTGGACTGCTGTTAAAAAGGATGGTATTCAATTTGCATTCATACGAGTTGCTCATGGTTCAGAGCATAAACTAGATACCTATTATAATCAAAATATGACAAATGCAATTGCAGCCGGAATCCCCGTAGGTGTTTACTATTACAGCACGGCCACAACTGAAAATCAATCATTAAATGATGCACAGTTTGTAATTGATCAACTACAGGGATATAAGATTTCATATCCAATTGTTCTCGACTTAGAAGATTCCTCACAAAAAAATCTAAGTAAGGCACAGCTTGGACGAATAGCGAAAACATTCTTTGATGAAATTCGTCGAGCTGGATATGAACCAATGCTGTATTGTAATGAAGACTGGTATAAAAATCATATCGATACTTCTTATCTGTCCGGAATTGATCTTTGGATTGCACGTTATAACTATAAATATGATTTATCTATTCAACGGAACATATGGCAGAGCAGCTGCAAAGGAAGGATAGATGGAATTTCAGAAAATGTAGATCTTGATTTTGGTTTCAAGGATTATACTCAATATATCACTCCGCGAACTTACTCTGCTGAAGGATATACAAAGGATAACGGATACTGGGTTAAAAATAATACTGGTTGGTGGTACTGCCATTTTGATGGAACTTACCCTGCTAATTCATGGGAATACATCAAAGGAAACTGGTACTGGTTTAACTCCAATGGCTATATGGTAACCGGCTGGACATACATCAATGGTTGCTGGTACTATATGAACTCCAGTGGTGCTATGGTAACCGGCTGGACATACATCAATGATTGTTGGTACTATTTGAACTCCAGTGGTGCTATGGTAACCGGTTGGATTTATTATAATGGATACTGGTATTTCATGAACTCTTCTGGTCAAATGCTGACAAACCAATGGATCTCCGGAGTCTACTATGTAAAATCCGATGGACGCATGGCAGTTTCTCAATGGGTGGATAATTCTCGTTATTATGTCGGTGCTGATGGGGTTTGGATACCATAATGTTGTAATCGAAATTAATCCAACTAAAAATAAAAAGGGGCAGTTTTTCACGACTGACCCTTTTTTATCCGAAAAATGTGCGGAAAACGTTGATTTTATAAGAGAACTCCTCACTTGGTAATATAAGAACTCCGATTGAGTACAACAAAGACTGGAATCATTTCAAAGCTTCCCCTATTTTTCTTCTATTCCTTTTTAATTATATCATTCACCCGATGTCTAAGTTGCATAAATTCATCTGGTTCAACCACATAATTTATCACCACAACAAAAAAAACACTTGTCAGCCCCATTCCTATTGCATAGAGAAACCATGTAGTAAAAGATGTTATTTCCTGCGGAATAACATATGTTCCAACCGTACAAAGAATTGCCACTGTAAATACATTTCTCAAAATTCGAAACATGGATTTTTTTGCACATCCTTTTACCAGATGTCGACTTGTATAGAACACAATTTCAAAAGAACGATATCCATAAGAACATACTGTACCAAGAAGAACTCCTGCCATGCCGAACTTCCATACCAGTCCAAGAGAAACCGTAATATTTATCACAGCTTCCAAAATCGCCTGATATCTCGTTTCCTTATAATGCCCTGCTGCGCAAATAATCGTCAATCCCGGAATCCTTACATTTTGCATAAAAACAATTAATGTAAACAAAATTCCAAGAACCGGACGTACATACTGTACATCTGTCAGGTTAATGGTATATACCCCGACAAAAGGCAGGATCAGGACTCCCATGCAGGCTATCACAATAAACATGATTACAAAATACATATACTCATAACTTGAATAGCTCTTTTTTAGTGTCTCTTCCTCATTCTTGGCGATCACTTCTCCAAATCCTGCAGTCAGACCATTCGAAAAAGATGTCATCAGCTGATTCACGGCATTAACCACCATCATATAGATTCCATATACACTGACTTCAAGAAGAGACTTTGCTCCCAGACAGATTGTCAGCACTGTCGTATCAGTATTATTTACAATAATACCAACAACCTGATGAAGCAATGCCGCATTTTTTTGTTTCAAAGCACCTTCATTCGGTTCTGCATAAAAATCTAATGCAGGATATTTTCGTTTTACATAGATTTTAACCAATACAAGACGAAGCATGTATACACCGGTTGCAACTGCCTTTACAAAAAGAACACCTGCTCCAATATAAATCAGAAAAATAGAAACAACCATATTAACGATCGTTCCTGCTGCCTGAATCAGTGCAACCACATACCCTTCCTGATTTGCAGTCAATAAAACTCTGTATTTACCTAGAAAAAAGTAATCCACTAAAGTACTTCCTGCCAAGACAAGTATCATCCAGCGCACAAGACTATTCTCAAGCTGTCCTGAAATAAAAAACGGATAGACCCCTATAAGTACCAGTGTTAATGCCAGAAATAGCATTCCGGATTTATTATAAAATTTTCTTGTCGCCGAAAGAATTGAATTCACTTCTTCCGTCTGTTTCAACGCAAGAGGTGTATAGAGAGCAACAACTGTTGCTGTTCCTACTCCTGCTTCTGCCAGACCCAGATATGTTAAAAACTGATTTACTGAAGTGATCATTCCATTCACACTTGATCCATATGCCTCAAGAATAAAACGTGGCAATATCAATCCAGACAAAAGAACAATTACCTGTAAAAGCAGACTTGCCACCATATTTTTTAATGCCTGTTTTCCTCTCATGAGATTTCCTTTCCTCTACTTTTTCTTTTATTGATGCTGATCATGATAGGTCCATGCGTGAGGTGTATGGTCTAGATAAATCACTACGAAAGTAACACTCTCATTAAAGTGGCTCATTCCGTCTGGATAGGTGGCTCACGCCACACCGGACGGGCGGCTCTGCCGCACGAGAATATTCAGTTAACATTTATGCAATTATACGCTCCATTTAAATACAGTCTTAAAGTCTGTATCTATGTCAACGCTGAATGCTTTATGTATATCTGAAATGTTTTTTACTTCGTCTGTTTCATAGATTATTGATTTAAGTCTTCTCTGGATACTCTTATCCTCCATAAACTTAATGGCATTTTCAAAGTCAACGCGTCCTGAACGGCTGCTTCCTACAAATGTAAGACCTTTCTCAAGAATATCTCTTGTATTTATAGGTATCTTGTTTTCCGATACACCCATAAGCATAACTGTTCCCTGTGGATTGATATATTTAATAATATTATCAATAGCGTAGAAACTTCCCTCTCCACCTGCACACTCAAAAGCATGATCCACATTAAAACCTTCTTCAAGGTCATCAGCAAGTATTGTCTCATCAACAAATGAGAACTGTGAAAGTTTACTTGTATTCTTACCTATAACGATTATCTTTGTATCCGGATATTTCTTCTTAAGGATACTGCTCACAATAAATGCAAGACTTCCGTCTCCCCATATACCGATTGAATTTTTATATTCATGAGAAATAAGACTGAATCTTAAATAAGCATGCATTCCAACACTTATAAATTCTGTAATTGCTGCAATTCTCTTATCTATATCGTCAAAAGCTACTACTCTGTCTGCAGGAAGATTTACGAACTCTCTCATAAATCCGTCATGCCCGCTGCTTAAGAATCCACCGCCTTTTCCATAATTCTCGTAAATAACCTTCTCTTCTCTGTTTCCAGGTATATTTGGTATCATTACAACAGACTGTCCTACTTTAAAAGTTCCTGTAGGATCATGGATAACACGTCCGCATGCTTCATGTATAAGAGCCATAGGAAGCTTTTTCCTTAAAATCTTTATATCTCTTTTACCCTGATAATATCTCTGATCAGCATGACAAAGAGCAAGATATTCAGGTCTTATAATAACCTGATCTTTAGTATCAACATCTTCATGTTTTACGGATATTGTCTTAGGTGTGATCAACTGATAAACACTGTTTAACATTTTATATCCTCCATAATAAGTGCTGTAGCCGCTTTCATATCATCGATTGTAGTGATCTTCATATTAGAAACTTCACCTTTAACAAGTCTTACAGGAACGTTTCTAACAACACAGATTTTGCATGCATCTGTAAGGATCTCTTTTTCATCATCTGAAAGATCATTGTAAAGTTCTTTTAATTTTGAAATTTTAAATGTCTGAGGTGTCTGTCCCTGGAACATCTGTCTTCTGTCTGGAATAGATGTAATCTTTTCTCCATCTTCAGAAACAACAATAGTATCAACTGCGCTTATAACTGTATCAACAGCTCCGCATTCTTTAGCCATCTCAACATTTTCTCCTATAATTCTAAGTGTAACAAAAGGTCTTACCGAATCATGTGTAACGATAATATTATCCTCATCGTCTCCGTTTCTCTTCTCGATCTCATCAATAATATTAAAGATCGTTGAGTTTCTGTCAGTTCCTCCCGGAACAAGGATTATATTTTTATCTGAATCAATGTATTTCTTAATAAGATCTTCTGTATAATCAATCCAGTCTGGATGAACGCCTACATAAATCTCATCAATGTCAGGAGAAAGAATAAACTTTTCAATTGTATGAATTATAATAGGTCTGCTTCCTAACATAAGGAACTGTTTTGGCTTGTCAATTCCCATTCTTGTTCCTTTTCCGCCTGCTAATATTGCACCAAATACCATTTTTGTTTCCTCCCGCTTAAATAACTTTATAATGGAATATTTATAACTCCTGCAACTTCTTTGCCAAAGTTTTCAGCCTGTCTTAAGGCTTTTTCAAAGTCTCTGTAACGTGTTATACCACACTCTTCAATAAACATGATCTTATCTGCTGCAAGAACTGCATGTGTATCTTTTGCATTGACAATATCATATTTTACGCTGCTTTCGTCTTTTGCGAGTTTTTTATCAAAAGAAGTTTTAACTTTATCTGAAGTAGTCATAAGTGTAACTTTACCTTCATTTTCTTCAACGTATTTAAGAACTTCTGCAAGATCAGCTGTTCCTCTGTATTCGTAAATAAATTTAAGGCCGTATTTCTCAAATGCTGAAACACCATTCATTGAAGGGTTAAATACATAGAGAACAAAATTCATAAATAATACAAAGAATACTGCAAATATAAATGCAATAACTGCACCTTTGATAATTGTTCCCTTATTGATAGCAACACCTTTAACTGCGATCTCATCTTCATTTTCAGTATCTGTTGGTGAGCTTGTTGTAAATGAGTTTACTTTATTTATAGTTACATTTTCAAGATGAGTTTCAGCTTCTTTTACAAGAGCATCAACCTTTTCCTCGACAAGCTCATTAAACTCTTCACTTGCTGTTAAAAGTCTTACAGTTACAGAACCATTTTCCGCGGTACTTTTAACTTCAATCTTACCAGACCAGTAGTTGCTGTCTGTATTTCTAAGCTGTACTTTATCAATTGAAAGATCATCAGAAATCTTATCTAAAACTTTCTCGTCTACATCCTCAAAAATATATGCACCATTCATATTTGCATAAATAAGATTAGCGAAAAATTCACTAAATGGCTCTAATTTCTCACCATTCTCACCGACAGAAACTCTGTCTGATTCTACGTTATAAACAATATATGTAGAATAGTTTGTTCCATGTGAAGTATCAGCATCCTTATGCTGAACTGCTTTTAAAACAAATGGAGCAAGCACAACTAAAAATGCCGCAAGTGCAACAATAATGTTTTTCTTAAAGTTTTTGTAAGTGTTAGCTAATAAATCTGCTAATGAATAATTTTCAAACATTTTATTTCTCCTTTTTTAAATCAAAGTCCTCATAATCGCTTTTCGTATACCGCTCGAGCATGGTCGCCCCGAAGAATATAACAAACATAACTATCCAGAACTGAACTGTAAATAATGGCATGAAGCTTGACATAAAGCTGGCACGTGGTGTGAACAGTATGTCCTGAAGCATTACAAGACTTAAGGCCATTGGAAGGACCTTCTTTGCATACGCTAACTTCATCATAGCCACAAGAATGATTCCAAGTATTATACTAAATACAAATACTCCTATATATCTGTAATCAGTAAAAAGTTCCATAATATAACTACTTCCTATACCATGACCCTGAAGGTAATCATCTCCCATTACAATATAAGAAATGTTATGGGCATAACTATTACTTTCAAAAGCAAGTTCTATAGAGTTATTTTCAGGAAGCGGAGTTGTTCCAAACAACATTCCCCCTATATTTCCTCTATAGAAATAATCAATGATTGGTCCAAATGTATAATTTTTAAAAGCTCTTACCGGAAGATAGCATTCATATAAGTATCCTTTTGCAAGAACGCCAAAGCTTGTTCCCTGTTTGTAAATAAAATCTATAAGAAGCGCCATAATTCCGTTTGTTGCAACTTCCGCATCATCTCTTAGGTAGTTCATGGCACCCATGCCAAGCATAAGTACGGGTACTGATGCTATAATAAGAGTTTTTTCCACTTTGCCTATCCAGACTTCCTTCTTATCGCTAAACTGTCTCATACAGTAATATATTAAGGCAAACAGAAGACTTAGTATAAATGGGTTTCTAGTTCCTATAAGAAGGTATATACCATTTGACATAACATACATTGCAAGTACTATAAACGCATGCTTTTTCTTAGGTTTAGTCGCTAGATATACACACATTGAGAAGAACATAAACACTGATATAAGATAAACTATATAAGGAAGTTTACTTGTAAATGTTGCATAATAGTCATAGTAAGTTGTAGTTCTTCTATACATATATCTTTCGACTATTCTTGCAAGATAGAACGGGAAACTTGCTCCAAAAAAACAAAGTGATGTAAATCTTATATACTTTATATGAACTTCATATTTTTGTTCTTTTATAACATCCACCCTTGGTGTTTTACTTCTAAGTTTAAAATTCTTTCCTATTACCCCGCCTATTAAAAGGCCTATCATACTTAGTATAATAACAAAAAACGAAAACTGATATGTATTTGCATTATATGTAGCAAAACTCTTTGTCTGTATATAATCAATCATTGGTCTTGAAAACAGGAACAACCATAAGGTAATAAAGAAAAATAACTGTATTAAATAACTTTTCAATTCCGTTATAAAATACATCATACAGGCTATCCACAACGTTACAAGAGCAAAGAATATAAATTTAGTCTTACCATTAACACTAAATATTATAAAAAATGCCCCGAATAAACCAAACATGATCCAGACGATTAAAGAATAAATTCTTTTAAAATTAATATTTTCAAAATACTTTTCCATTTAATCCCCCTTTTGATTACTAAACAGCTGCCTTTCGATCTTATCAATCTGGGATTCTACTGTAAATTCCTCTATAAACTCAGCCATTTCATCTGCATCAGGATACTCCCTGCCTGATATGTAGGATATTATGGCTTCTACAGCTTCTTCATCAGAAGTGATTATCTTTCCAAATTTTCCATTGCATGATAACTCTTTTGCTCCACCTACATCTGTTGAAACAAATGGTTTCCCAAGACTTATCGCCTCTACAAACGCTCCTGAAAACCCTTCCTGATAAGACATAGATACAAGTAATTTTGTACGACTTAAAAATTTATAAGGATTCGTCTGATATCCAAGAAAGTGAACATAATTTTGAAGTCCGTACTTAGAAGTACGCTCCTTAAGTTCATTATCCATATCACCTGTACCTATTAAGTATAAATGATATTTATATCCCATTTGATGAATCTTATTAAGAAGCTCTAAAGTTCTGTCTGTACCTTTAAGCTTTTCAATACGACCGATGCAGCACATGCTGTCTTCTTCCATATGCATACCACAGTCTTCCTTTGCGGGTATCCTTATATCATCAAAATTGTATCCGTTATATATAGTTGTAATTTTGTCTTTATATTCAGGAAAAACATTTTCTATAGACTCCCTTGTCTTTTCTGAAATAGCGACTATAGTATCAGCTGTTCCAAGATGTTTTCTATGGCAACTTAAATACTTCTCATTTTCAGGCATATTTTCTATGCTTCCATGTATCCATGCAATCTTCTTTACATCTTTTCTCTTAGAAAACTGTAAAGGTGGATTCATGATCGTAAAAGATATTTCAATATCATAGTTATCTTTAGCTACATGTCTTCTTACAAGTCCGGGGAACCAGAATCGAAGTCTCCATATAATTGCCTCGGCTATAGATGAATGTTTCTTACTCTTGTATGGCTTTAAGATATTGATGCCTTCTCTAAGTTTTGGCATAGGCTTATCAAAATGTTCCATCTCAAGTATATCAATATCATATTTATCCGGATCAAGATTATTAACTATAGTAGCAAGGATCTTTTCTGCTCCTCCGCCAAGCGAAAATGACCATAGATAAAATAAAACTTTTTTCTTATTTTGCATTGTAATCTCCATGATACTCACGATAACTTCTATCAAGATCAAGTAATAAAGCGTCGTGGTGTGCAACCTGTTTCTCTATTGGAGGTGGTGTCATATAATCTCCAAAAGCTGTTTTTAAATACGCATCATATCCTACTGGAATAGGCATCTTAGTATCCTCAAAAGGTACCATAATATTACTTTCAAATGCCTCTATAGGATACTTCTTCTTCATGTAGAACGGACCTGAGCAGAGTTCTGTAATACCATCGCTGTCTTCCTTAGTATACTTAGTCATTTCCTTCTCTGCCTTTTTCCATATCTTATAACGAAGTTTTTTTCCTCTTATTACACCAAGAAGAACTTTACTTCCAAGACTCATTATTCCACCATGTTTTTCAGGCACTGTCTGTGCACAGAATAAAGAGTATATAAGTGCCCATATAACCTGTTTCTTTCTGTCGCTTTTCTTCTTTGGATAGTAATCAAGAGGAATAACATCAAGGGCAAGTCCGTGTGGAAGATCTAAGTCTACCTGATATGGTTTAACACATGTTGTCTCTCTGTCTCTTATAGTAATAAAAAGGTTACGGTCAACAAATTTATAATTACTCTTTGACATAAAATACTGATATTTAGCTTCCTGTGGCCATAACTTAGCAAGTTTCTCATAATCTTTTCTTGGCATAAAGAAATCAAGATCATCGTCCCATGGAATAAATCCGCCGTGACGAAGTGAACCTATAGCTCCTCCTCCGCATAAATAACATAAAAGATTATGTTCATTACAAAACTCTACAAAATATTCAGCCATCTCAAGACTTTTTGCCTGTATCTGTTCCATATTATTTTCCTTTCCTATTTCAAGTCGAACATCCGTGAGACTTGGCGCGTGATTCTGGTCAGCGAAGCTGACATATTCCTATCAGAATCACTGCGCATCCTCGCGGAACGTTTATTTCAGTCGGAGATTGGACTCCCACTGAGATAAAACTCTTACTTTTTCCAGTAAGCTTTTAAAAGGTGACTCTTATAAGCAATCTCTTCATCGCTTGGCTTTTGCATATAGTTTCCATAAAACTGAGTGAGGAAAAGATCATAGTTTTCCGGAATTGGAACAACCATATCCTCAAAAGGTACATCAATAAGTTTCTCAAATGTACCTCTTTTAAATACTTCCTTCATTCCGTCTTTACCAACACCAATTGCCGCTTCGTATTTACCATCTTTAACGCTGTATTTTTTTATAAGCTTGTCAATTTTCTTAGTAAAGAAGCGAGGGTTTACTGCTCCTAAAGCATACCAGAATATAAGTCTGCAGAAATCTTTTAATTTGCTGTCACCATACTGGATATACTGTTTCTGAATATAACAGATCTGACGAAGTGTAACCATAAGATGAGCTTTCTTAATAACCTTAGTATCATTAAATCGGTCAATTGGGAAAACATCTACGAAAACACTTGTGTCATGTGGTTTTCTTGTAACATGGTTTTTGATAACAGTATCCTTATCAACAACAACCATAAAGTTCTGGAAGTACCAGTCACATGTATCTTTATCAAAAATACCGTAGCGTTCATTTCTGTCATTTATAACAGCCGCTTTTAAACGTTCATAGTCTTCTCTGTACATTCCTATATCAATATCGTCATCCCATGGAATAAATCCTTTATGACGAACTGCACCTAACATACTTCCGTAATGAATAAAATATTTAACCTGAGTTATTCATGGAACAATATCTGAACTGATAACTGTACCATGAAATTAA